>Ga0099364_10000940_pt1 | contig 49594 bp, 47 predicted proteins | sample TergutTh196P3_FD_73070 | JGI IMG/M metagenome (GOLD analysis project Ga0099364, IMG submission 73070) | Microcerotermes parvus P3 segment gut microbial communities from Pointe-Noire, Republic of the Congo - Th196 P3 | ecosystem: Host-associated > Arthropoda: Insects > Digestive system > Gut ... | reverse complement strand
CGGTAGGGCTGTACGCCAAACGCGCCAAAACCATGCCGGGTTCGGTGACCGGCGAAGCCTTCCCTGACAACCTTGCGGCGGATTCCGTCGTGGTTCTGGAGAAGAGCTTTGTCCGCGATCTCGAAATCCAGTCTGGCAGCCAGACGCTTGTCGAGGGCGAGCATTACCGTCTGGAGAGGCCGGAAGCCGGACATGTGAGGATTCTCGACCTTACCGGCATTACCCAGCCTCTTACCGCGTCCTACCAATTTGATGGCATCGAGACCTTCGGGATTTTTTCCGAAACTCCGCCGGAGCGGTGGATGCAGATGGTCGGGGTCAATACCCTGAACAACGAGCCGGTGATTGTCGATCTCTTTCGGATGCAGTTTGATCCGGCAAGCAATCTCCCCTTGCATAACGAGGAGTTCGGGAGTTTCGAGCTTTCCGGATCAGCCCTGGTTGATCCGATGCTTGCCAACGAGAGCGAGCTTGGCGGCTTTGGCAGGCTTACCCTTCGCGCAGAAGAGGATTGAGCATGGCACGGATTCGTAGGGGCGAACCTGCGTGTTCGCCCAAAGGGCAGACACATGGGTCTGCCCCTACAGGGTCTGCCCATACGTCCGGCGCTCCGGACGATCTGGCGGTTCTTGCGCCCGGCCATCGCTTTATGGCCGGTGGCGAGAAGCTCACGATGCGCCCGTTCAATTTCGGGGAACAGATTCAATATGCCGAGCCGCTGTCCGACTTTCTCGAAGCGTTACAACCGGCGCTGGCGGCTTCTGACGATAGAGCCGTGTCCCTCATGATCAGGGCGATGGAGGCTAATGCGGGGACGCTGTTGCCGCTTGCTGTCGTTTGTTGCGGCAAGACAACCGATTGGGCTTTGAATCTGGACAGCGATGGCGGCGAGTCTGTGCTTTGGGCATTCTGGTGGGCGAACCATGTTTTTTTTCATCTTCGCCTGTGCGAGTACCCCGAAATCTCAAGGAAGTACAGGGCGGAAATTCTGGGTGGGGCAAGGTCTTCGCAACCCTCATCCGGCACGGACACCGCGCAGGCGATCTGATGGAATACACAATGGCGCAGATCAATCTCTACTACCGCGAGGCGATACACCATGACAATGCCAGTCAGGCGGCGGGAATCATCGCGGCAAACCTCGGCTTTACGGGCGGGAAAGCTGCTAAAGACGCGATTGAAAGGCTGACAAGATGAAAGGAAACTGCGGAATGAATCAGCTTGTGGCGCCGAACAGGATGGCCAGGGCTATAAAGAGCCTGTCACGGTTAGAGAAGATAGCGATGAGCAGAACCGCGCCTATCGCCCACAGGACAACCGCTGGCCAGAAAAAGGCGAGGCATGGCAGGAGCGCGCAAATGACGCCGACGATGATTTCTGTTTTGGGGTAAGTCATGGCAGCCTCCAGCAATCTCGAACTGGCGTTTAAAATCAGGGTCGATCCGGCAAATGCCAAAGCCGCGCTTCTATCCCTGACTTCCGATACTAAAGGCTTTGGGCAGGCGGCGCAAGATGTTTCTGCCCGGACAACAAGCGCGGCGGGCGCGTTGTCGCAAATGAGCAAAGCCCTCAACGAAGGGGCAGGGAATTACACCAAAGCCGCGCAGGGTTTGCGCTCTATTAGTGGGCAACTCTCGCTCATGCAGGGTCTTTTCTTTGCCTGGAAGGGGGCGGAGAAACTCACCGGCGGCGCATCCGGCATGATACGGATGGCCGACGAATACGGGCAGATGGCAAGCCGGATCAAGATGGTGACGGCGGACACGGCGGAATACGAGCTGGTACAAAGGCGGCTGCTTGAAACCGCCAATCAGACCTATCGCCCTCTGGAAGAAGCGCAGGAAGTCTATATCAGGACTTCCGACGCATTGAAATCTCTGGGCTACAACACCCAGCAGGCATTGGATGTGTCAGACAGCCTGTCTTATTTGTTCGTCACCAACGCGGCTTCCGGCGATAGGGCGGCAAGCGCGATGGACGCTTTTTCCAAGGCGTTGCAGACGGGGAGAGTGGACGCTATGGCCTGGCGCACAATCCTTGCCGCCGTGCCGTCGGTGGTGGATGCGATTGCTCTGGCGACAGGCAAGACAAAGGAAGAAATCAGAAAGCTGGGCGCGGAAGGAACCCTTGCGCTTACCGATCTGACCGAAGGTTTACGGCAAAGCCTTGCCGCGAATCAAAAGGCCGCCGCCGACATGCCGACGACGGTTGCCGATGCCTTTACTGCATTAAGGAATGCCTTGCAGGTCTATCTAGGCGAGGCGAACGAGGCGACCGGCGCGACCGGCTTGATGGTAGCGGCTCTGGAAACGCTCAAAGACAATCTGGATACTGTCGCCAATCTGATGAAGGCTGGCGCGGCGGGCGGCGCGGCGTACCTTGTCGGCAAGCTGGCGATTCTTACCAATACGACGCTCCAAAACACAGCCGCCGCGATCAAAAGCGCGCTGGCGAATCACCAAAAGGCGGCGGCGGAACGGGAAGCGGCAGCGGCTACGCTTGTCGCCGCTCGCGCTGACGTGACGGCGGCAGAGGCTGCATTAGTAAAAGCGCGGGCAATCGGCACACAGGTTTTGCAAAAACTCGCGGCAAAGCGGGCGACTGAACAACTCACCCTGGCTAAAAATGCGCTTCTAGCGGCGGAGACTCGCGTGACGGCGGCTGCAAGCGGATTTGGGGTAGCCATGCGCGGCTTGCTTTCCATGCTTAATCCGGTAAGCCTTGCCATCATGGCTGCGGGAGCGGCTTTGGTATATTTCAGTAAGTCGTCTGACGATGCGAAGTCTTCCCTTGCCGATCTTGGCGACACGGCGGAGCAGGTATTCGAGAAATTCAACAAGATGGGCGATGCCGAAAAAAGAGCCTCGCTCGCCGGTCTGAAGGATGAGGCGGATGCCGCCCGAAAAGCATATAGTAAATTAAAGCTGGAAATCTACAAGAAGGCGGATAACAGATTGGGCGCCGGATCGGGCTTCGAGGGACTGATTACCCCGGAGGCGGTTGGAGAGACCAGGCGGGCGCTGGAGATCATCAGGAGCGAGGTCAACCGTTCCACGCCAGACATCGAGAGAATGGCCGAAGCCCTGACCATGCCCGGAGTCGACCTCAAAATACAAAGGCAATTCACCGATCTCATAGCCGAGATGGAAAAAAGCGGGAAGGGAATGCACGAACTTGACAGGCGAGCCGGGGAACTGGAACGCAGTCTGAAGAAGTCCGCCGACGCTGCCAGAGACCAGAACGTCGAGCTTAATAAAACCAGGACGCCGAAGGAGTGGCGAAATCAGGTCAAGGTTCAGGAAAACCTTGCCAAGGCCATAGAAAAGACCCGTAACGAGCGGATAAAGGATGCGGAAGCGGCTGAGAAGGCAGCGGCGGCGTTACGCCGGAGCGGGCAAGACCTGGCGCAATCGGCAAAGGACAAGGCCGCCGAAATGCGTTCCCGCCATCTTTCGGAAGAGGAGCGGCAGGCAAAGGCGGTACAGGACGCGCATTTTGCCCTGAATCGCGCCAGAGCCGCCGGTATTGAAGCGCGGCTGGCCGAGCAGCGGGGCGATTCCCAGGCGCTCGACAAGGCGTTGCAGGATGCCGAATCCCTGCTGCAAAGCGCCATGAATCACGCCTCGCGGGGCGACAATGCCAATTTGATAGAGCAGATCGGGCGCGAGCAGCAGAAGAACAAGGATTCCCAAGCGGACAGGGAAGATAGCAAGGCTAAGGACGCGACGGCGGACGCGCTGGCCGAAACCCTGAAATTGCAGCAGGCCATCGAAGAACTGAACAAACTGAAGAACGACCCGATCGCGTTTACGATGGAAGGCGGCGCGGAAGCGATAAGCGAGATTGAGGCGATAACGGCGGCTCTTGAAGCCATGCCGGACGACAAGACGATAACCGTTACGACCAATTATGTATCCAACGGTCAGCCGCCGCCGCTCGGCGACAATGCGCCGGGCTTTGCCTCCGGCGGCGTCCTGCCCGGACATTCCCCGCGCGACAAGGCCGATAACCTGTTGTTCTGGGGCACGGCGGGCGAATACGTGGTGCGCCGCGCCGTCACCAGGCAGGCAGGGGCGCTGGCATTCCTGCGGCAATTCAACAGGCTGGGGATGAAGGCTTTATCAGGGAACAATAGGCAGGGATTGGCAGCCCGCAGTCTTCGGTCACATGTGAAGGGGGCAAGGCGGGAGCCTTGCGTCGTGCCAGGAGCCAGCTCAAGCCCCCTTTCTAAAGGGTGTGGCGGCATAGCCGCCGGGGGTTTGAACAGTTTGCTTGCCGCGAAGAGGCTAATCCCGCCCCGCGTCTCAATCCCGGCGGAATTGCTTGACGCCTTGCCCCGCTTTGCCGACGGCGGGCTGTTGCCGTCCGTCGCTCCCGCTCCCGCCGCGCCCAACCTCTCCCCGACCATCCTTAATTTCCCCGGCATTGGCGAATATCCGGCGCAGATGGCGGTAGACGTGCAGGACGAACTCATCAAAGCCTTAAAGCGCGAAGCCCTGAAACGGGGGCGAAGATGAGTAGGGGCAGACCTGTGTGTCTGCCCAACATCGGGCGAACACGTCCCAACATCGGGCGAACACACAGGTTCGCCCCTATAGACCCATGATGTCTGATCGTTCTCCGCGTCTCATTATCGGCGGTATTGTCGCGCCGTTTGTCGGCTCATTGGAGAGCCTGACCCAGGACTACGAGCCGTTAGGCGGCGAGGCGTTGTTTCGCGCCGCCGACGGCGGGGCGATCATGCAGCGGACATGGGAAAGGACGAGGATCATAACCAGAGGCCAGGGCTTGATTCCTTCCGCCCTGGCGGATTTGAACTATAACCAGAGCGTATCCCTGTATTGCGTCCAGCCAAGGTCGAGCCGCGCCGCAATCCTGCCGCCGCACCGGACGGACGCTGCGACATGGCGGGTCTCAATCATGCCGGACGGACGAGTGTTTGAAGGGGTGAGGCCGGACGCCGCCGAAACCCTGACCATGTATTTCCCTGTCTTTGAGGTGTTTCTGCTGCGCCCTACCGAGACCTTCGACCGCAACAACGCCTCATGGTCATGGCAACTGATAGCGGAGGAGATATGAGACATCAGTGGTCAGCCTGTAGGGGCAGACCTATGTGTCTGCCCAACATCAGGCAAACACGCCCCAACATCGGGCGAACACACAGGTTCGCCCCTACTTCCGTATTCTGCCCATGAGACGCTGGCTTACCGCCCTCGCGCCTGTTTCCATTACGGTCATTGACTGTCGGGAGTTTCAGGCATGGCTTTCGGTCACGGTCGAGGCGGCTCCTGGCCGGGCGTACCTGCCGGTTTCCGTCTCCGTCCCTGATGGCGTGAGGGCGAAAATTCCGGTATCCATAGCAGTCCATGAGGGCATCCGCGCGCAAATTCCGGTATCCGTGGATGTGAGGGTGGGGAGGATGCCGCTGGTTTTGCCGGTAACAGTCTGGTCGTATGAGCGCACTTATGAATTTGTCGAGCCTGAACTGCCGGTTTCCATTGACGTTTTGGCGTTGCCGCCGCGTATCATCTCGCAGGCGTCCCTGCCGGTCACGCTTGCCATCGCCGCCAGGGTTACAGGTTGGGCGGAAGTCATGGTTACGGTATCAGCCTCTGCCGCGCCGCTCCCGCCAGGCTCCATCACCGGCGGCGGCGCGGGCGGCGGCGTAAATCCCGGCCTCGGCATAGCGGCAGGCTTATGGCGCGTTGAAATCATGCTTGGCGGGGCGGATGTCACGCCGGAAATTATCGGGGATATTCGGATTGAGGCCGGTGAGGACGCCGCCCGCATTGCCGACCTTGCCATCAGCCGCCGGATTTTGCCGGATAGCCTTGCCAATCTGCCGCTCATTGTGTCGCTTCGCCCGCCGGAGGGAGAAGAGCGTTACCGGCTCTTTACCGGAGTTATAGATACTGCGCGTTACGAGTCCGCCCGTTCCGCCGTAAAACTCACCGCTACGGACGGTCTGCGCGACAAAATGGACGCGATGCCGAACGCGGCAATAGACGCCCTTATCGGCGGCGCATGGTCGGAGAACATCTTCAACGCGGAAGCCTCAATCGGCTGGCAGCGGGCTATGGATTTACTCTCCACCACCGCAAAATCCCTGTCATTGACCGCGTCGGGACAGCCTCGCGTCACATCATGGAACGCTCTGCCTGGCATTGATTATCCCGCGGGGCAAGTCGAGGACGGCAGCCTTGTCGTCGAGGCTGGTCGGGGCTTGTCCGCCGCCAGAAAGTTGGTGTTTTCCTATCGGTATTCTGTCCGCGCCGCCGCGCATTATTCGCTCTCGCATTCGCTCCTTAAGCCCGGTCAGAGCTTCGGCAATTTCATCGCCTGGGGCAACTGGCTGTTGCCGGTCGGAGTGGTGGAGGACGCGATAAGCTCGACCGGCGCGTCAATCAGGAACATTACATATGCCCTCACCCCGCCCTCCGGCGCATACGGAACCGGAACCGGCGGGAATTTCGGGCATGTGTTCTCATGGACGAACCGGGAAGGACTTGCCCTGGGAGTATCCGGCACATTGCTGGTTCCGTTCAGCCGGGCGGTCACGGTGAAATACGAGCGGGAATTTACCGTCGTCGGCCAATCCGGCAAAAAACCGGAAGTCACCGAGATTTGCATGACCGCAGCCGAACAGGACGAAAACGCCTGGGAAGAACGTTCATGGCTTGCCTCGGCGGACAAAAACCAATCGCTTCGCCCTGTTGAAGACTTCGCAGGCATTTACCGCCCTACAGGAACAGGCGGAGGAACAGGCATCATAACAGGCGGCTCTACAGGGGGCGGAAGCGGGAGCGGGGGAACAGGAATCATAACCGGCGGAGGAACAGGCGGGGCAACAGGCTCTGCCGCCGCTCCCGCGCCCGCAAAAGCCAGCAGGGGAACGACCTTTGATGATGCCCGCGCCGCCTTTGCGGCGGCTTTCCGGCAAGTGGCGAGGGCGCATCTGGCGGATGCCAGAGCCGGAGGACGGCAGATCAGCTTTACCGTCCCGCTCGATCCGGCTATTGACCTGGGCAAGGGCATAACGGTTTCCGACGGCAGGGTTTCGGCTTCCGGCGTTATTTCCGGCTTGACGTTTTTGTTGTCGCCGGAATCAGGACGGGCAGTGGCGGAGATTACCGCGCTTGCCGCGCCCGCCGTCACCGGCATTACCGTTTCCGCCGCCGGAGACATATCCGCGCCGGTCATTACCGACCAGCGCGTGCCGGATTCGATTTATCGCAGCGCCGCCCGCTTCACCTACGACCATGACCCCCAGTCTGAATCTGTGGGCAAGGCCGCCTGCACCCTGCCGGAACTGCCGGAATCGGCCACGGCCGACATCGAGGCAATCGTCAGGATTTGATTTTTTCACCGGATTTACAACAGGAGAACACCATGTCAGACGCGCTTTCAATCAAATTTTACGAAGACGCCGCCCTTACGACGCCGCTGGAGCGATTGCACCTGTCCGGCGTTGAGGGACGGTTTGCCGACAGCAACAAGGTCATTTACCTTGGCTCCCCGGACAGCGACAGGAAATGGGTAGACGCCAACGGCAATTCCGCGATCTACCTGTACGGCGAATTTGACTGGGACGGCTGGAATCGCGCAAACCCGGGCGCGATATACGGGCCGCCGTCTTTGAGCTCGGCGGAGATTCTCTTTTGTCTGGCGGAGGATTATGCGCCGGGCGATGAAGACCTGTTTTCCGGTCAGCTTCCCCTGCCCGGCATGATTCAGGGCGGGGTCGGGAACGCAATCGCAATCAACGTCGCCCTCCGCAGCTGGACGCATGGCAGCCTGGATTATTTCAGGATATACACAGACCTGCTGGAAGAACTCAATGCGTAGTAGGGGCGAACCTGTGTGTTCGTCCTATGTCGGGGCGCGTTCGCCCTATGTTGGGCAGACACACAGGTCTGCCCCTACAGAACCCTGACCACTGATATGTCCAGTCTGACCGACCTTATCCGCCGCACCGCTGGCGACGCTCCTTCGGAGCGTAGTCAGGATATGCCGCGCCCGCCCAAAGCCAACGTGCCGACGAGGATAGGCGAGGCTTATTCTCCGACCAGCGGCGGACAAGGCGGCGGCGGGACGTTCTTCGAGGAACAGAGCGTTCTGGAACGGCAATGGCACACGGGAGGATTTGTATCGTCCGACGGCATTTTCTGGTTTCCGGCAATCCGCCTGGTAAGCGGCAAGTTCGGCGAATACCTGCGCTTCGCCGCCCCGGAATCATGAACAGAGTACAGAAATCAGTGGACAGGGATCAGAAGACCGTAGGGGCGAACCTGTGTGTTCGCCCTATGTCGGGCAGACACATAGGTCTGCCCCTACAGGCCCACTGACATGCCTATCCCGATGCTTCTTCCGTCCAAAAGCAGCGCCCGCGCCTGGGGGACGTTACGCCACGGCTTTTACGACAGCCAGACGCAAACTATAGACACCGGCAACGGCGAGATAGTCGCGGACAAGGCCGAGGAGTTCATCCCCGGCGGCGATTGTTTTACGCTGCGTGTGCCGGGCGCGCCAGGGCCGGGTATGGAGACGCCGGAGAATGGACTTCTGCTTGATTACGCAAGGCTATACAAGATGAGCGCGAACCGCCTTGCAATGGCGGGCGTGGGATTGCCGACAGCCTCATGGCTTTATGCGGCAAGGGGCGTTATTGGCAGTCGCGCTCCTGAAATATGGCTGATGTCTTTGATACCGCCGTCCGGCTGGCAGGCGCAGATCAAGGCGGTACGGTTTGGAGTATTCCTGACAGAGCCGGAAGAGTACCTTATCCCGCTTGGCGGGGATTATCCTTATGGCGGCGCGAGCTTCAGGATAGACGACATCTCCGAGGACGGCAGCGTGGCGACATTCGCGCTCGCTCCTCTCGTCTCGGAAGGCGGCATGTTGCTGCACAAGGTGACGGACGCTTTCTCTATACGCCTGTCCGGCAGCGGAGCCGCAATGCAGGCAAGGGCGGAAAGAGTGGATTACGATAAGATACACAAACAGCCGGAGACGTTCCATGACGAAGCCGAGCCGTTGATGGCGGAGATTCACATATCCATGTTTGAATATGTGATTACCCCTGAGGTTGTGGAAGGAGGACTTCTGATAACTTTCGAGTATGTCCCGGCGGGAAGAGACACGCACTTCAGGCCGGTGTTAAATGAAAACAGCAATGTGTATGAGATACAGGATGCTGTGAGAAGAGAATTTAGCGATTATTACGTGGAACATTACCGCTCTCTGACCGTCACTACATACTATTATGTAGACGTTCCGGTGACGTGCATTCACGGCGGAGAAGGCGCGGGCAGGTATCTGGTAAATAATAATTACTATAGTATTTTCCAGGCGATACCGGTTATTTCAGGCGTGGAGCGTCGTCGGGAAAACAGGTTCCTGATGCTTGGTCATGTGTTGTCTGGAGGGATGCCGCAAAAAATCCATGCTGTTATCCAGACTGAGCTTATAAAGGCAGTCAGCGCAAAAATTGGCATGGTGACGCTTGGGTTTGGCGAAGGTACATATACGATAGAGGGATTCTCCGGCTCGGAATACAGTAACTGCGTGACCTGGCATGAAGATGGCGGGTATTGTATTACTGGCTATCAGATTTATCACTTTCGAGAGGATTCCTTGTTACCGGTCATGCTTCCTGTCAATGCTGTCTTTGGTAGCGCGCCAGGTATTATTCGCATTGAGGAGGAAGAGGTTACTCAATATAGCCTTGCTTTGGACGATGGAGGCCCTGTTGTCTGTTGCGAGAAGGTTAAGGAGACTATGGTTGAAAGGAGCGGTCGGATAGATCAACTATATCTGACGGGTTCGGGCGGCGAGCTTGTTGAGTCCGCAAGTGTTATACGTGTGGATGGCGAAGTAATGCCCGCTGGCTTTACTCCCGTCATTCTTCCTTTCCGGGCGAACAACAACGCCTTTGGATACGTGAAGCGGACGCCTTCCGGCTTATGGGCGCGCGCCTGGTCGAAGCGTCTGGATTCTGACACGGGATGGAAGAAGCTAAGCCGCGACAGCGGCGATCCAGGGGAGATACTCGAATACGCGATAGAGGCGTTTGCCGCAAACCCGGACAGGGATATACCAGAGTTTACGGATCATATTTGCTGCTATGTATAGCTCCCTACCCATAGCCGCTCCCCTTACCACTCCCCCGCCCTGATGCTTACCGCCCCCCCATCCTGCTGCTTACCGCCCCCCCATCCTGCTGCTTACCGCTCCCCCGCCTGCTTATCGTTCCCCCACCCTTGCCCCCTACCATTGCTCCCATGACACCTACCCTTGACCTCTGTGACCCCCACTCCCTGAACAATCCCGCAAAAAGATTGCAACAGGCGCAACAAAAACCAACCGCAAATATCACGCAAAACGCCCCAAAATATCACGCGTACCTACAGCATACGGCAATTAGCGAACCTCGATGAGCAGGGAGAAACCGAGATGTTGACCATAGACGCAGCGCCCGATATGCCGAACGCAGAGCCGCCGGTGGCCTTGGTCGCGCAGGCGGAGAACTCCGTCGTGCGTGGCGACGCGAACCCCAACGCCAGCAAAGACGTTGGGGTTCGCGTTCCGCTCATCCCAACCTACCGCGCTACGATGCTGACGTCAATGTTTTAGTGATTGGATTGGTTATGGTTGATATTGTCATTTTGTACATAATCTCACTCCTATCGACTGTAGGGACTCAGGTATGGGATCTGAGGTTATGCATATTGACGCCTATTATAGCTATGCTCATGCTGACTCCCTTTGTAATGATAAATCATTGTGGGCGGCTTGTTGGTGTAAAGTATAGTAGGCAGGAAAATAGCCTCGATGCAACTAGCACTTTTCCTGGGACCTTTTTTATGGGACCGGCTGGTATTGCTCTTGGAGTTTTTCTTGCTGTTGTTTGTGCGTTAGTGGTTACTCTGATTGTCAGGCAGATAAATGAATGGGTGGACATATGATTGCAGAGGTTTTGTTGGCTATATTAATAATTGTGCCGTTGATTCTATATGTCGTATATCGCAACAGGCATGTAAAACTTGCAGAAGTTTTGGCTATATTGACAATGTCAATTTTTGGGTTTGCTTCTGGACTGACTTGGAGTTTTCTTGGAATGCCTCACCCAGATGGTCTTATAGGTGTTATTATAGTATTCTTGCTTCCTATGGGAACTATTGAATTTATGATTATAAATAAATACCGCATTAAAATATCATGGCTTAATTTGCTGAGGATTGATCAAGGTGAAGTCTTTTGTTATTTTTCTGTCGGGTTTTGCATTGCGCTCTTGATATAGGGCATAAACTCAATGAAACCGAACAAACATCACGATGAGAAGGAGTCTAAAATGTCGCTTGACGAACTCGAATCAAAGGCTTTATTAGATTCTCTTGATGAGTTTTCGCCTGATTCTGTGTACGTTAAACCATTGTTTTGGATACCTATATTGGTTTCATTTGTATTTTCATTGTGGGAGCCATCAAATATTCTTGAGAATGCGTATGTTGTTGGGATTATTGTTGCCTTTATTGATGCAACTGTCCCGTCTTTTCATGCCAATGTCGAGATGTCTGCATACCCTGAAAAGACCGCCATTCTTTTAGCATTTGCGTGGACAATGATGCCGATTTATATTTTTTTGTTTGCAACTAACAAACGTTTTGCTCGCCTTTATGAGAGTTGGCTAATTATTGAAGTAGAAGCGAGGAGATTAAAGCTCAGGCACTATTTATGTATGGCAGCTATATGTTTGTGTCCTCCTGTACTTTTCTATTTTATTCCTATATTGAAAGTGGATGATTTTCTATGTGAATCTATATTGGCTCAATGGTTTTGTTTTACGGCGTTTGCTTTTGTTACTATCCCAGGCGGACTACAGTGGATAATGATGTGGCTGAAAAATTTTCACAGGTACAATTTTGATGGCATATAATCAAGTGAAGATGAGAAAGGAGTCATGGATTATACCGTAGCGATCTCAATGATGCGGCGACAGCGCTCCTTAGGCTGCCGATCACAGGCACACGATGTGCTGGGAGATGAAATGCTGATGCGGCATTGCAGTTGGGGAGTGGGGGGTACGGTTTCTACGCCTGGAAATACGGTTTCTACCGTGCCTGTGTTTTCATCCCTGTCAATCGCTCATTTGTGTTACCATGCAGGCATTATGGATTGATGCATGATAGAAATGATCCACATGTCGAAAGATTGCGTTCAAGGGACTTCCCCATGCTCGCTTTGACCTTTCTTCGTTTTTGCCTATCCGCCTTATCTGGCGGAGGTAGTCGCATGAGTCATATGCGTAGTATCCTCTGGGTGAAGGACGATGATCCGAGGTCAGCGATCAACCAAGGCATGGCACAGGGGAACAAGACCGGGGCGCAAAAGCGTTGGCAGGCGTATAACCGTCAGAATGGTCAGTACATGAGTTTGCAGGAGGCTGTTGTGCCGGAGCAGTTCTGGGTGGACAAGAGCCAGTGCCGGTACATTGACGGAGAAGGACAGATTCAGAATCCGGCCTTGGCGGGCTGCGCTCAGGCAATCTCGGCGGTGAGGGCGTTGGCGATAGCGCAACAACAGGGGCAGAAGATTTACACGCTAACGAGGGAGAATGCGGCGACGGCCTTACCCACACTGCCTATAGGAGGCGCGCTTGGTCAGGAGATCAGGAGCGCAGTGCAGGCTGGCAAGGAAGTGACGATCCACGAAAAGCCCATCACGGCGCACGGCTGGACTGGCTATGGCTACACGATAATTGACCCGGATACCGGGGCTGGAGGGTATATCATTGAGGGGAGCGGGAATGGGGCAGAATTATTGACTCCCACAGAATTTTACTTTGGTTGGTTGATAGTGCCTATCTTGATTGGTATTGCGATAGCTCTTATTTGGGCTTCAGGGTTGGCGGCTATGTGGATCGCGATTCTGATTGGATTAGAGCTTATTAATTACTTTTTGTGGCTTCGTAGCGTTAGTCAGGCGCAAACAGAACATGAGTTTATTAAAGCAAGTGCTTCAGCTGCGGCAGGGGCTCTGCTTGGTATGTTCCCGGCTGGGGGAGAAGTACCGATAGCGGAGTGCGTAAAATGGTTGGGGATAATGTTTGCTCAATTGCTGTCGATGATTTAGTGATTGGATTGGTTATGGTTGATATTGTCATTTTGTACATAATCTCACTCCTATCGACTGTAGGGACTCAGGTATGGGATCTGAGGTTATGCATATTGACGCCTATTATAGCTATGCTCATGCTGACTCCCTTTGTAATGATAAATCATTGTGGGCGGCTTGTTGGTGTAAAGCATAGTAAATTGTTATTTCTATTTGCTGGGATATATGCTTTTACCATTCTGCCCTATACTGGTGTAATGATATCTGAAGGTTGGAATGGGTACTTTATTTTGATGAATTTGTTTGCTTCTGGATATTTTGCTCTAAGAATAGACTCTATTTCTGAGTTTTTTGCGGAGCAGGTTCCTCTTGAAAGGTGGGGCAGCTTTAGAGAATTTCCACCGAAATGCACTCGGGATTATGATTTTTTATGGTGGGGGGTATTAGCAGCGTTTGTTGGGCCTTGGGTTTTATATTTGTACTGGGCAGTGATGCTTGCCACATGAATGCTCATGCCATCACCTTGTTCACCCTTGGAAACTACCCCATGCTCGCTCTGACCGTTCTTCGTTTTTGCCTATCCGCCTTATCTGGCGGAGGTAGTCGCATTGGTCAAATTCGTGCTATTCGTTGGGTGAAAGACGATGATCCGGGGTCGGCAATCAATCAAGGCATGGCGCAGGGGAACAAGACTGGAGCGCAGACGCGCTGGCAGGCGTATAACCGTCAGAATGGTCAGTACATGAGTTTGCAGGAGGCTGTTGTGCCGGAGCAATTCTGGGTGGACAAGAGCCAGTGCCGGTACATTGACGGGGAAGGGCAGATTCAGAATCCAGTCGCAGAGGACTGTACACAGGCTATATCTGCGGTGAGGGCGCTTGCCATAGCGCAACAACAGGGTCAAAGGATTTACACGCTAACAAGGGAGAATGCGGCAGCAGCCCTACCCAGATTGCCGATTACAGGCGCGCTTGGTCAAGAGGTGAGAAACGCTGTACAGGCTGGCAAGGAGGTGACGATTCATGAAAAGCCAATCACGGCGCATGGCTGGACGGGTTATGCCTACACAATAATTGATCCTGATACCGGGGCAGGTGGATATATCCTCGAAGGGAGTGGAAATGGGGGGGAGATGTCGGAATTTGATAAATGGATAGTCGAACATGGTAGCTTTGTATCAGCAGCTATTTTTGCTATAAGTTTATCAATACTGAGCGTAGCTGTTGCTGCTGCTGCCGCCGCTGCCGCTGTTGTTGTCACGGTTGGAGCGTTAGCGGGATGGTTAATGGTTGTTTTGGCTATTCTTGCAAATTACCAGTATCAAGAACTGATGGGTTTGAGTGACGCAGATCAAGTTGGTATTGCTATCGCTGATATGCTAACGATATTTGCTTTGCTGACAATAGCTCTTTTTGCTGCAAATGTATTTGTAGTGATTGCTGCTCTAGTTTCTCTTATAACATGGCTTGTCGTTTTCATTGCTCAGCAAATACTGCTTGCTGATAAAAATGCTCGATGCAAGGAGTTATACTTGTTTGCCATTGGCATGCGAAATGGTAGCGCACCCGATGAATTGAAAAACTTAGCGTTGGAGATATCATGACTAATTCAATTCTAATTTTTATTCTGGCAGTCGGGTTTATTTACTCGATTCCTTTGATGGTAAGGCAGAGCCAGATTAATAGAGGCAAGAGAACCGCACCGAAGGGGAGCAGGTTTACGAAACTTGTGAAATTCTCTGGTGATTTTGAAAAAATCACCAATATTATTGATGATTTTCTGACGGCGAATGGCTTCCATAAACAGAGCTATGGTGATGAAACCATATATCGGCGTGGTAGTGGAATGATAGCCTCATCTCAATTCTTCAAATTTTCAAGAGTTCAAGAAGGAATTTTTATTGAGGCATTTGTGATTTTTTTCAGAGAGATGAATTTGGATGGTTTTGTCGGAATTGCAGTAAAAGTACCGCTTAAGAAAATTGTCGACAAGATCATCGTTATGATCGAAACAAATGAAATTGATACTTGATTCCAGAGGGGTATGCGCCATGAATTTTTTAAGGTTATTGATTAAGATTTTGGGATACTCAGGTCTCGCGCTTATATATGTCTTTTGCGTACTATCCTTATTGTCTGATGTCCCTTTTGTTCCTACAAAAATAGCTCTAGTTCCATTTTGGACAATTATTCCGTTTTTACCTATAATGATAAGAGGGTATCAGATTAAAAGCGGAACGAGAACTGCATCAAAAGGAAGTAGGTTTGCAAAGATTATAAAGTTTTCTGGTGATTTTGCAAAAATGGGAGACCTTATTGATAATTTTCTGCGTACAAGTGGCTATCGTATATTGAGTTATGGTGATGAAATTGTTTACTATCGCGATGGGGAGTGTTTCAAATTTTCAATCAAGCCGGAAGGGATATTGATTGAAGCCTTTGTGATTATATTAACATTTATTGAAGATGATTTGGAAGATTCTATTGGATTAATTGGAAAACGTGCGTTGAAGAAAACAGTCGATAAAACAATCGTAATGATTGAAGATGACGAAAAAAATCGCTTGTCTGCCCAAAACGAGGTACAATAGAAATGTTACATAATGCTTTCCGCATGATGCTCATGCTGACTCCCTTTGTAATGATAAATCATTGTGTGCGGCTGGTTGGTACAAAATATAATATATTGTTATATCTATTCGCAGGGATATATGCTTTTACTATTCCATCCTATACGATTGTGATGATGTCTGAAAGTTGGAATGGGTACTTTATTTTGGCGAATTTGTTTGCTTATGCGTTTGCTGCATGGCATTTACAATAAAATGACAAATGCCCATAGCGCGGTAGGTTGGGGTGAGCGGAACGCGAACCTCAACACTTCGCTATTCTACAATGATAGAATGCGTCTCATCTCCTTACGGTCAAACTGTCATGCCAATGCGATTGTTTTCTTCCCCAAATGCTGGGGTTCGCAAGCGCGCCCCAACCTACCGCGCTGCAACTCGTTTTGAGAGCGAGCGGAAGGTATGGTCATCAAGTTTAGGCGACATGTTCCGCAGAGCGACAAAACAAGGCGGCAGGAAAAGTTTGTAAACCCTCTTGACAAGGTTGGAAATGACCGACACAATTTTTGATGGCAGCAATATCTATGCCTATGCACAGAGCGTTCTGCGCGCGTGTGCGCGGTTTTTTGTTGTTCTCGTACCAAACAGCTTCCCAAGATGCGGATGGTGATTGAAATGAGAATGATGGAAATATCGAAAATGATTATTGAATCTTGCATGAAGTGCATGATTTACGCAGGGATTTTGTTGTCCGTCTTGGTCAGCGGACTTGCTGCCGCTTCTGACAGCAGAAGTGCGGATGTTGCTTGCCCGTCCCTGTATTTCCATCAATTTATAAAGGTATTCATGGAAGATGCTAATGTCCAAAGAAAATTCACAAAATTTCCTTTAAAAAAGATGCGATTTGATTTTAAAAGCAAATATGATGCAAAGAAAGTAATATTGCTGTTAGAGGAAAAAGACGACCATTTTCCTATTATACCACCAAAGAAAGAAAGGAAAGACAGAGATTTGCAAATTGAGTCTTTCAGTGCTGATGCCTATGGTATTGACAGTGAGCTTTTACGTGATTTGCCGGAGCCACTATCTGGTGATAAAAGCTATCAGGAGATGATAGCAATCAAAAGTGACAAGCAGCAAATATTTTACAATTTCGAGAAGACCGATGCTTGTTGGAATCTGGTTTCAATTGACGACAAAACCTTGATCTCAGAAGATGGAAAAGTTGTTCCAAATTGGCTAGAGTGGATTTTTTTTCAAAGGCCAGAGACATGTTTGCCTTTGATGTTTTACTATGACACGGAGAGTAAACGATCAAATACAGGCATTCTGGAAAAACTTGGCTATACACAATATAAAGATGATTTACAATACGCATATTTTACCATTAATGAAAAGTTTTATGGATTAGATGCTAATGAAATGCTGATACCTACTTATGGTTCTGAGTACTCCGTTGTTATTTTAGCCAACGCACACACATTATCAGATGCTATTTTCAGAAAGACTGGAAAAAGGTTTCAAGTTGCTACTGCTTCAGAGTTTCAGCAAGAATTTGGAGTCCCATACATTTTTCCAATTGATGATAGCAAATCACTTTTTGTTTGTTCTTTCAACTTTTAATTGAGACCGGTAGGTTGGGGTGAGCGGAACGCGAACCCCAACACTTCGCCATTCTACGATGATAAAATGCGCCTCATCTCCTCATGGTCAAACTGTCATGCCAGTGCGATTGTTTTCTTCCCCGAATGTTGGGGTTCGCAAGCTCACCCCAACCTACCGGGCTAAATAACAAGTGAGTCTATTATGACGTACATCTTGGAAAATCGAGGTTTTGGCATTACGGCCGTAGTTGTAGGCGAAACTGATAAAGCAGAGCTTTCGTTCATTCTTGAAACTGGTATTGATTCTATAGAGCTCAATTATGCCAAGGGCTGGCAGGGGCGTAGCTTTGATGCATTGAGAGGTTTGCGGAAAATCAGATCCCTCGCGCTGTTGCCAGAGGAAGAAGCATCAATAGAGCCTGTAAACTCACTGGTCGGTTTGCAACGCCTTTATGTTGGCAGAGCAGTCAATGGTGAATTGAATCTAAGATCGTTCCCAGAATTGCATGAGCTTAGAATAAACTTTTCTAGAAAGCTGAGTATTATCTGGTTAGAAGACGCGGCAGAGTTACAATGCTTAGTTGCAAACCTGCCAGTAAAATATTGGAAATCTCTTCGCTCACTCCCAAATCTCGTAGATGTTGGGCTTATCTTTTCTGGCAAATGTGATAGTTTGCCGGGTAATACGTTACCACTAGCATTGCGCTCATTATCACTTGCTCGTTTCAGCAACATGACGAGCATATCAAAGATTGAAGAATTAGAGAATCTTCGTTTGCTTGACATGGAAAATTGCAAAAAAATTTATGATTTTTCAGCAATCAAGAATTTATGCAAACTGGAATGTCTGACTTTGTGCGATTGTGGGTTAATCAGAGATTTAAAATTTTCTGCAAGATTACAGAATCTCCGAGCACTCACTCTGAATGGAGACTCGTTAGTTGAAGATGGAAACTTAGACAATATTCTCAAACTACCAAAATTGGAATATTTGGCTATTGTGGCAAAGCAGCATTACAGCCTAGGGCATGCAGAACTCCATAAGGGAGACAACCTTGCTGATCTGAGAGAAAACATCAAAGCCTGGTAGGTTAGCCCGATAGGTTGGGATGAGCGGAACGCGAACCCCAACGCACCGCACACCTATGGTCGGGGCAACCGCCTCTGGAATCTCCAGACGTCCTCGCACATCACATGAAGGCGGCGTCGCGCCTGCCAGCCTAATTCCCGCAGGGCTTTTCCGGGATCGGCGTAGCAGGCGGCAACATCCCCTTTGCGGCGAGGCGCAATCCGATAGGGTATGTCGCGTCCGCTGGCTTTGGCGAAAGCCGCTATCATATCCAGCACGCTGTAGCCCTCTCCCGTTCCAAGATTGATCGCGTGCCAGCCGAAATGTCCGGCAAGCCAAGAAAGCGCCGCCGCATGGCCTTCCGCCAAGTCCATGACGTGAATATAGTCGCGCACTCCGGTTCCGTCCGGCGTCGGATAATCGTTGCCGAATACCGAAAGCTCCTTTAGTTCTCCGGTCGCAACCTGCGCCATGTAGGGCATCAGGTTGTTTGGCGCGCCCGTCGGCTTTTCCCCAATCAGGCCGCTTTCATGTGCGCCCGCCGGATTGAAATAGCGCAGGGAGACAATGCGCCAGGAGGGGTCGGACAGGGAGATGTCTCGCAGCATTTCTTCGATATATAGCTTGGTGCGCCCATAGGGATTGGTGGCGGAGGTGGGATGCGCCTCGTCCAGCGGCAGATATTGCGGTTCGCCGTATACGGTGGCGCTGCCGCTGAATACAAGAGTGCGGATGCCTACTTCCGACATGGATTCCAACAGGCTTATCGTGCCTTCGACATTGTTGGCGTAGTATGCCAGCGGTTTTTGCGTCGACTCGCCTACTGCCTTCAATCCGGCAAAATGTATTACCGCTTCGATTGCGTGATTTTTCAAGGTTTCGGTTAGCGTGCTTGTCGCACGGACATCCGCTTCCATAAAAATCGGCTCTTTGCCGGTAATCTTGGCGATTCGCGCAAGCACTCCGGCGTCGCTGTTGCAAAGATTGTCATAGAGGACGACATGATGCCCCGCCTCTAGCAACACTATTGCGACATGGCTGCCGATATAGCCCATGCCGCCGGTCAGAAGGATATTCATTGGATAAAGCCCCAGGAAGATGGCAGAGCTTACCCGATATTTGCTGTCGGCAGGAAAAAACACCGGATTGACAGAGTCGCGCCCTGCTTATAAAATGATACGTTATATCGTTTTACTTATTTCTTCAGGCGGTCACGATGAAAAAGCTTTTCCTTGCGCTGGCGTTCTTTCTGATTGCCGCGCCTGTCATCGCTCATAAAGCCCATACGCATGGCGCTGCCAGGCTCAACCTTTCCGTGGAAGGCGATACTGTGGAAATAGGGTTTGAAACGCCCCTGGCCAACCTGATTTCCTTTGAACGCGCCCCCGGAAACGACAAGGAGAGCGAAGAAGCGCGCAACATGGCGGCGGTATTACGCAATCCCGCTACCATCTTTATTTTTCCCCGGAATGCCCAATGCAGCCTGAAAACCATGCTTCTGAAAGCGGACGTTTTAGCCCGTGAACTGGATTCCACACCGTATGAGCATGAGCATGGGCACGAACAGGAAAACCACGATAATGCGGACGGACACGCAGACCTTGACGCGGAATTTGTTTTCACCTGCCAGAATCCTGCGGCATTGAATCAAGTTGAAGTCAGGCTTTTTCAGGCGTTTTCCGCCCTCAAAAGAATAGACGCAAACCTTGTGACTCCGCGTGGGCAAAAGGCCATGCGGCTTACGCCCCGCTCCAATCGTCTGCAATGGTAAACCCTTCGGCAACCCCCGCTGTTGTTCTTGAGAACATCTCTTTTCGCTGGTCAGGCAGCGAACGGCTTGTGCTGGACATCCCGTTCTTTGCCGCCAATGCAGGGGAACATGTGTTCATTGCCGGAGCCAGCGGCAGCGGGAAAAGCACATTGCTAAGCCTGATTGCGGGCATTCTCTCGCCGGAATCAGGGCGAGTTCTGATCGGCGACGTGCCGATTTTCGCCATGTCTGCCGCCAGACGCGATATTTTTCGCGGCGAGCATATCGGGTTTATTTTTCAGCAATTCAATCTGATTCCTTATCTTTCCGTCCTGGAAAATGTCGTGCTTCCCTGTCGCCTCTCGCCCTCGCGTAAGCCGAAGGCCAGTACGCCGGAGGAAGCGGCGCGGATGCTCCTCTCCCGTCTGGATATTGCGCCTGATCTCTGGCAACGCCGCGCCGACAAGTTATCTGTAGGGCAACAACAAAGGGTAGCGGCGGCGCGCGCCCTGATCGGCTCGCCGCCGCTTCTTATCGCGGATGAGCCGACATCCTCGCTGGATGCTGATCGCCGCAAAGCCTTTTTGCGTCTTTTGATCAAGGAATGCCGGGCAGCCAATTCGACGCTGCTTTTCGTAAGCCACGACCAGAATCTGGGCGAGACTTTCGACACCTCTATACAGCTTTCTGGATTCAACCGCGCTTTGCAGACCACCCCGACGGAACAGGGCAATGGAAGCGGCATGCCGGAGCCAAGCTCGCAATGACCCGCTTTCTCTGCCTCTTTCTCCTGGCTGGCAAAAGCGCGTGGAATCGGCGCGGAACCCTGGCGCTGGTTGTATGTTCGATTGCCTTGTCCGCCACGTTGCTGTTGGGGTTGGAGCGAATCCGCTCCCAGGTGAGGGAGAGTTTTGTCCAGGCTGTTTCCGGTACTGATCTGATTGTCGGAGCGCGGGGCGGCAACCTTCAATTGATGCTTTACGCGATTTTTCATCTGGGCGGCGCAACTCACAACATGGGTTTCAAGAGCGCGGAAGTTATCGGAGAGAACCCGGAAGTCGCCTGGACAATCCCGATTTCCCTGGGAGATTCGCATCTGGGTTATCCGGTAGTTGCAACCAATCACGATTTTTTCCGCCATTACAAATTTCGCAATCAGGAGTCCATTGCCTTTGCCAGAGGACAGGCGTTCGATGATCTTTTTGATGTGGTGGTCGGTGCTCAGGTTGCGCGGATGCTTGGCTATGATCTTGGGCATGAGGTGGCGTTAAGCCACGGCGGCGGCGATATATTGGCGATCATGCATGACGACATGCCTTTTACCGTGCGCGGCGTTCTGGCTCCTACGGGAACTCCGGTTGACCGCTCGCTCTATATCAGTCTTGCCGCAATGGAGGCGATTCATCTAGGCTGGCAGGGCGGCGCGCCCCTGCCGGGACTTAAAATTTCGCCGGAGCAGGCAAGCAAACTCATTCAGGAGCCGGAAAGCATAACGGCGCTTCTGGTCGGTCTGGAAAGGCGCAGTCGGGTTTTTGCCCTGCAACGTGACATTCATGACTATCGAGAAGAGGCGTTAACCGCCGTCATGCCCGGTGTTGCGATGGATCAAATCTGGCAGATGGTAAATACCGGCGAGAAGGCGCTTCTCCTGGTCTCATTGCTGGTGACTGTGACCGGACTGGCGGGACTTGTCGCCGCGATTCTGGCGGGACTGGGCGAGCGCAGGCGGGAGTTGACCATCTTGCGCTCGGTAGGAGCGCGGCCTGCCGATATTCTTGTCCTGCTGGCGGCGGAGGGTTTTTTGCTGGTCGTATCGGGCATCCTGCTTGCGCTTTTTGCCTTGTTTTTGCTGCTTAATTTTCTTTCTCCCGTGCTTCTTGATTTGTACGGCATTGTCCTTGACGCTTCTTTGCCCAGCTTGACGGAATGGGGAATCATGGGTGGAATTTCTGTCGCCGGATTTTGCGCCGCCCTGATTCCGGCTTTTCGCGCTTATCGTTTAAGCCTCTCGGATGGGCTTTCCCTCTCACGATGAATTGCCCCACTTGAATAAAACGGTGTATATGATGTCACTCTTTCGCACAGACGCTAATCCTTCCGTCATTCCCGCGAAGGTGGGAATCCAGTTCGTCAGGAGTGAGCGTAGCGAACCCCAAGCCCCCAACAGCCGCTGCGTGTTGGGGTTCGCGGCAGTTCACCCCAACCTGCGGGACTTTGCCGCGAGCAGGAGCGGAGCCGGGAGAGAGGTCAGAACATTGATATGGCGGAGCATATGGATTATTACCCTGCTCATCCTGCTGCCGGTTGTGAAAGCCGCGCCGTTCTATCAGGAAATCGGCTGGGAAGCGTTGATTCCCGATACGGAGCGGGTCAGGAATACGGACGCCTTCCTGAAGCAATCCATAGTTTCCGGGCAGCGTTATCGTCAGGATGCGTCGCATGCAAACCTTGCGCTTCAGGATAAGTCGGTCACGCTGCGCGGCTTTGTCGTGCCTTTGGAACGGATGGATGGCGGCGCGTTGCGTGAATTTCTGCTGGTTCCTTTTTTTGGCGCTTGCACCCATGTGCCGCCGCCGCCCGCCAATCAGATCATCCATGTTCATGCGAACCTGGTCGCAACCGACATTCAGACGATGACGCCAGTCACGGTCTATGGCAGCATTTCATTGGATAGTTCAGTCACCAGTGAAGGAGTTGCCGCTTATCGGTTGATGGCCGACAGGGTGGAGACCGGAAATTCCGGCAATGCCATAACGCTTCCGGTGTTGCTTACCCTGTTATCCGGCCTTTCCGTCGGGATAGGGGCGCTGGCGGCATTCCTGGTGCCGGGGACGCATACGCGGGGAATTTGTCTGCTTCTTGGCTTTTCGGCGGGAGTTATGCTGTGGCTTGGGGCGTCACCCATGTTTCGCTTGGATTTCGTCTGGCAGGTTCCGTTCTGGTTTATGGCAGGCGTTTTGCTGGCTGGAACTCTGGAATATCTGCTACGCCGCAGGGAAAGTGACGGAAAGGGGCAAATATGCTCTTGCGGGCAAAGGCATACCGGAGTATTTTCCGCGCTGGCGGTAGCCGCGCATGGATTTCCGGAGAGCCTTGCCGTTTTCAGCGCCGCCCTGGTCAACCCCGCGACCGGCATGGTTTTGTGCGGCGCGGTAATGGCGCATCATCTTCCTTTGGGGCTTTCCATTGCCTTGCCGCAAGCGAATCGCAAGTCTGTCTCCTACGCTTTTTTCGCCGGTCTTGTTCCGGCGACCGCTATCATTTTGCTTTATTCCATCATCAAGCCGTTTTTTTCTCCGACCAATTTGGGCTTGTTTTTCTCGTTCGCAGGGGGCATTATGGTCTTTATCGCCGTGATGAAGCTGATTCCCGCCGCGCGAAGCCACGGCAGCCTGCAAACCCTGTCTGTCGGGCTGATTCTTGGCTTGCTGTTCGCGTTTTCTGTCTTCAGTCTGCTTTTTGCCTGAATAATGACCAATTCGTCCATCATTCCCGCTAAACCCCTCGCCCGCCTGCTTGTCCTGCTGTTTTTGCTTGTTGCGGGAGAGGCGGCAGCGCAGCATCGAGAGCTTGCATGGGAAGAGCTTGTGCCTGATTCATGGCAGCCGGAAAAACTGTTTGCCAATCTCAACCTGGAGAACATTACCGACAATTCTCCCGAAGCCGCCAAGGCGTTGAAAATCATCGCCGATGAATGGAAAAACGCGCCTGCCAATCCGGCGCTGAAAGGGCAGTCCGTAAAATTGCCCGGCTATGTCGTGCCATTGGATTGGGAGAGTAGCGCAAGGCTGAAAGAATTTCTGCTGGTTCCCTATTTTGGAGCCTGCATTCATCTTCCGCCGCCGCCCGCCAATCAGATTATCTATGTTCGGCTTGGCAAACCGGCGAAGGGCATCAAATCCATGGATGCTGTTTGGGTTTATGGCAAATTGGAGCTTGAACGCAACGATTCCGGCGAGATGGGCAGTTCCAGTTATAGTATGCGCGCTGACAAGGTGGAGCTGTACAAATGAGTTCGCGCGCCGATTCGGACATAAAGGCCGCGACGCAAACGGGTAAAGATGCGCGTTTGACCCGGCTGCGCCGTGAGATTCTGGATGTTATTTGCGCCGAGGGCGCGCCGATCAAGGCTTATGACCTGATCGAGCGGATGCGCGACAAGGGCAGGCGCGTGACTCCGACCACCATGTATCGCACCCTGGAATTTTTGCTTCAGGGCGGACTTATTCATCGAGTGAATTTTCTGAATGCTTATTTGCCATGTACCGGCACACATGAGGGTCACGCGGCCTTGTTGTTGTTTGTGTGCTCAGGTTGCGGCGAGACCCGCGAGATTGACGATGCTCCCTTGTATGACGCGATGCGCGGCAGACTGGATGAATTGGGTATCCGCCTGAAAGACAGCCGGATCGAGATTCAGGCGGCTTGCCTGTCGTGCCATTTTCAGGAGACTGGAGGTTAGAGATGTTTCGGTTAAAGCGCGTACATTTTGTGCGCCTTCCTGCCCATTTATCATTTTAGCTTGGGCGAAACTATGAATGTATCCGCTTGATCCGAAAATTCGGTTTCAGCCGCATTCCGCCCGTATAAATCCAATTATGGCAAGGCAAAGGAGTAGACTGGCTAATAAATCGCAGAATGCGGAAAAGCTGTCATAAACGCCAGTGGCAAGCGAAAACTCAAGCGCCGCCCAGCGTTGTCGAAGAAGAAAAAGCATGGCCAGGGCCAGGGCAATCCAAGTATTTCGGTTACGCTTGCCCAGACATTGGCGTAGGGTCAAGGCAAGGGCAAATGTCTGCGCGCACATCCCCAAAAAAAGGGCGTACAGGGACAATGCGTAAGGAGACAGGTCAAATGCGGGCAAGGCCTTAAAAAGCATGACTGAGCGGCTATCCCAGAAAGAGCTTGTAAACTTCGCTGTCGCATTCGTTCCAGTAACGGTAGCCCAGCTTGTCAAGGAATAACTGAAATTCGCGCGTTTCTTCAGGCGGAACCTGAATGCCAGCCAATACTCGTCCGGTATCCGCGCCGTGGTTGCGGTAATGAAAGAGGCTGATGTTCCAACCTGCGCTCATCTGGTTCAGAAAATTCATCAACGCCCCCGGTCGCTCGGGAAATTCAAAACGATAAAGCAGTTCAATCATGCCGCCTTCCCGCACCTGCGGCGCATGACCGCCGACCATATGGCGAATGTGCGACCGCGCGGTCTCATCCTCGGACAAATCAAGCGTCGGGTAGCCGCGCTTCGAGAAAGTCTCCGCCAGCTTTTTCGATTCGGCGCGATCGGCAACCTGCATCCCGACATAAACATGGGCTGCCGTAGGATGGTTATAGCGATAGTTGAATTCGGTAATGTTGTGCTTGCCGATCAGGGAGACAAATTTCTTGTACGCGCCCGGCGTCTCCGGCAAGGTGACGGCAAACACAGCCTCGCGCCGCTCGCCAAATTCCGCCCGCTCGGAGACAAAGCGCAGCCGGTCAAAGTTGATGTTCGCGCCGGAAGCCACGGCAATCAAGGCCTTGTCCTTCAGGCGGTGCTTGTCGGCATACTCCTTCGCGCCCGCAATCGCCAACGCGCCGGAAGGCTCCAGAATGGAGCGCGTATCTTCAAACACATCCTTGATAGCCGCGCATATGGCGTCGGTATCAACCAGAATTATGTCGTCCAGAAGCGTCCGACAAAGCCGGAAAGTCTCCTCGCCCACTTGCCGTACTGCGGTACCGTCGGCGAACAGGCCGACCTGCGAAAGACTGACCATTCGTCCCGCCGCTATGGATTTACGCATGGCATCGGCATCGAAAGTCTCAACGCCGATAACACGGATTGTGGGACGAACCGCCTTGATATAAGCGGCTACTCCTGCCGCAAGGCCGCCGCCGCCAATGGCGACAAATACCGCGTGGATATTTCCTTCCAGACGCGAATTCTGGCGCAGGATTTCCATCCCGATTGTGCCTTGTCCAGCGATGACTTCCGGGTCGTCAAAAGGGTGTACGAAGGCGAGTTTTTCCGATTTTTCCAGTTCAAGGGCATGTGTATAAGCGGCATCGTAAGAATCTCCGGCCAATATAACTTCGCCGCCCCGTTTTTTTACCGCGTCTATCTTGATGGCAGGCGTGGTTTCCGGCATCACGATGATCGCGCGACAGCCAAGGTGAGATGCCGACATGGCGACGCCCTGCGCGTGATTTCCGGCAGAAGCGCAAATTACGCCGCGAGAACGTTTTGCAGGCGGTAAGGAAGCGATTTTGTTATAGGCTCCACGTAGCTTGAAGGAGAAAACCGGCTGCATGTCCTCGCGCTTCAAATAAATTCGATTTCCGGTTCGGCCTGACAGATTCGGCGCGAAATCAAGCGGGGTCTCCAACGCCAGATCATAGACGTTGGCGTTCAGGATGCGTTGCAGGTAAAGGGGCAGGTCAGGCAGCGGCATGGTATGAAAAGAAAAAGAAAGAAGCGCATTTTAACGCTTGTGAGGAACTTGCAGGAATAGCATTTCTCACAACCCTCTCGCCCAGGCAGGGCGCAGCGGAGCCGAGTCCGGCGCGGCAATCGCCCGATCCAGTTCCGCGAGTAGTCGCGCTTTTTCCGCGCCTAATGTGCCGCGCAGGGAAAGCCAGTTTGAGGCGTGATCGCTTCTGAACACCGTGCGGGAGAGTTCAAGGTTTTCCACGAAATGCCGCATCTCAATAAGCAAGCCTTGAATATCCGGCATCTCCCATTCCGGAAAGGCTGCCTTCAGGCGCGATTCCCCCTTGGGAAAACTAAGCGTCAACACCGCCAGATATTCCGGCTGGGTAGCGTTCGCAAGCCTTGCGGAATTGAAGGCGTGATCCTTGCTGTAACATATCCCGCCAAGGCCGTTCAGGATCATGACTGATCGCTGGATTTTCGCCGCGCCCAGCTTGTCCAGCGCGTCAACCGTGCTCTGATAAGTCTCGCCCTTGTCAATCTTCTGGAGCACCGTGTCATCGCCCGATTCGGCGCCGAGATAAACAAGCGCCAGACCGGCTTCGGCAAGTTCCCGCATTTCTTCCGCCGATTTCTTCTTCAGGTTGCGCGGCAGGCAATAGCTGGAAATGCGGCGAACATTCGGCAGATGTCGGCGAATGCCGGTCAGGGCGGCAAGGAGCCGCCGGGTCGGCAGCGCCAGAGCGTCGCCGTCCGCCAGAAATACCCTGCGAATCGCGGCGGACGCAGGCATCTCCCCCAACTGCCGCAAATTTTCTTCCACTTCCTTTTCATCCCGCGCCCTGAAACGCTTTTGCGGATCGGTATACATCTCGCAAAAAATGCAGCGATTCCAGGAACAGCCATCAGTCAAGGGCAAAATCAGGGAATTCGCCTCGCTGGGCGGGCGATAGACCGGATCAATGTAACGAATGGGCAGTATGGGAAACATGGCGCTTTCCAAATGTTACTGCCGGGTTTCCACCATGACCATTAGCTCCTCAACGGCGCCGGATGCGGGCGGTTTGCGGCGCGGTCGTCCCAGCGGCTTTGTCGTTGGCATATCCGGCGCGGCATGGCGCGTCTGCACCAGAATCAGGCCAGTATCTTCCAACGTCGCCGCTGCCTCTTCGACCGTGGCAGTCGCGGACGAAGGCGGATTATGCGTTACGGTTACGGGCGGCGTTACAGGCTCCAGCGATTCTACAGCGGCAGGCTCCGGCGGTTCAGGCAGCGGAGCTATCGGCGCTTCCATGACAACCGGCGGTTCAGAAAGCGCGACAGTCGGCGTGGGTTCAACAGACGCGGCAGGCGCAACCGAGGGCGTTACAGGCTCAACCGGCGAATCAGGAGCGACAACAGGCGCAGGCATAACGGCTGGAATTGGCGCGACAACCAGCGCGGCGGCGAACGGAGTTGGCGTAACGATGGGCGCGGCGACAGATACAGCAACAGGCGTTACCGGCAAAGTGACAGCGGCAACCGGCGTGGCAATGGGCGTGGATTCCACAAGCGCGACAGGAGCGACGACCGACGTAATAACAGGCGCAACCGGCAGAGGCTCAACAACGGGCGCGGCAGCGATTATCGGCGAAAGTGGCGTCGCGGCAGTAATGTCTGTCGGCTCCGGCTTCTCCGTCTGTTCCGGCGGTGCGCTATCCATCTGTTCCGGCGGCTCGCTATCCGCCGTCATCGTCACCGGAGTGACTTGTTTCAAGGCGTCAGGCATGTCTCCCGCCAATTCAACCAACGGCTGCGGCTCGGCGGGCAATTCCGCGCGGCGGCGGTCATTGCCCCGGCTGCGCCCACGCTTGCGGCCACTGCCTTGTGCATTGATCTCCGCGCCTTCCTTAGCAGGAACCGGGGCTTCCGCCGGAGTAGCCGCTTCCGGCACGGCGGGTTTGGCGCGTTCCTGGCGCCCCCGCTTGGGGCGCGGATCACGAACGGCCTCGCCAGGCTCACGCATGATTGGTTCTTCAGCAATGATAGGTTCAATGCGGGCAGCGCGATTTTTCGTCTCGGCGCTGCGCTCATTCCGCTTATCTTCATTGCGAGTCTCGCGCGCTTCTTCCCGCTCTTCCTTGCGGTTGCGCGTCTTGCCTCGGCGGTTTTCTCCCCGTCCGTCCCGTTTATCATGGCGCGGCTCCGTCTTCGATTCAAGGGCGTTCCTGCCTTTCCCCCGCGTTTTCCGAACAGGAGCCGCTTCCTTTGGCGTACTGATAAAAAGAGAAAGCAAACGGGAAAATAACCCCTTCTTCTCCGGCGCTTTTACGATAGGGGCAGGCTGTTCCGGCGCGAGGTGCTTCAGCACGGCTTCCTGGCGGGGGCGTTGCTCTTGCTTGCCATTGACTGAAACGATTTTCTCCTCGCTTATGGCGGTTACTGTGCGATACGAGGAATCAGCCCCATCGTCCTGCTTCAAGTCCTCGCTCTTCAAGCGGACAATGTTGTGCGCCGGAGTTTCCAGGTGCATGTTGGGGATCAGGAGCAGGGAGACCTTGTGCCTTGCTTCGATTATCTGAATGTCGTGCCGCTTTTCGTTCAGCAGGAAAGTGGCGACCTCAACCGGCACTTGCGCCCGCACGGAGACTGTGCCTTCCTTCATGGATTCTTCCTCCAGAATGCGAAGAACATGGAGGGCCGCCGATTCGGTGGAACGGATATGACCCGTGCCTGTGCAACGAGGACAGGAAATGTAGCTGGTCTCGGCAATGCCAGGGCGTAGTCGCTGACGGGAAAGCTCCATCAGGCCAAAGCGGCTGATCTTGCCCATTTGGATGCGGGCGCGATCATATTTCAGGGCTTCTTTCAGGCGAGTCTCGACTTCCCGCTGGTGTTTGGCTGATTCCATATCAATGAAGTCAATGACGATAAGGCCACCAAGGTCGCGCAAGCGCAACTGGCGAGCAATTTCATCAACGGCTTCGAGATTGGTTCTGAATGCGGTTTCCTCAATGTCCGCGCCGCGTGTGGCGCGTCCGGAATTGACATCCACCGCGACCAACGCCTCGGTATAGTCAATCACAATCGCCCCGCCGGAAGGCAGATTGACCTGCCGCCCGAAGGCGCTTTCGATCTGATGCTCGATCTGAAAGCGGGAAAAGAGCGGCACATCGTCCCAATAACGCTTGACCCGATGCACATCGTTCGGGATGACAAAAGACATGAAATCCCGCGCCTGTTGAAAGATGCTGTCGGTGTCAATCAGAATTTCGCCTATTTCCGGCTGGAAATAATCCCGGATGGCGCGAATGACGAGACTGTCTTCCTGGTAGATTAGGCGAGGGTTGTGTTCGCTTCGCGCCACTTCCTCAATGGCTCGCCAGAGTTGTTTCAAGTAATTCAAATCCCATTGCAGTTCTTCGGCCTGTCGGCCAATGGCGGCTGTACGGGAAATAAGGCTCATGCCGGGCGGCACGTCAAGCTGATCCATGACTTCCCGAAGCTCGATGCGGTCTTCGCCGTCCACGCGCCGGGAAATCCCGCCGCCGCGCGGATTGTTGGGCATCAGAACAAGATAACGACCGGCCAGGGAAATAAAGGTGGAAAGCGCCGCCCCTTTGTTGCTGCGCTCATCCTTGTCGACCTGGACGATGAGTTCCTGCCCTTCCTTCAAGAGATCGTGGATTCTGCCGCGCTCGGAGCCGTTCTGAAGAGAGCTTCGCGCAATGGCCTTGAAAGGCAGAAAACCATGCCGCTCCTCGCCGTAGTCGACAAAGGCGGCCTCCAGCGAAGGCTCGATGCGGGTGATGATCCCCTTGTAAATGTTGCTTTTACGTTGTTCCTTGGCAGCCGATTCAATGTCGAGGTCAATCAGTTTTTGCCCGTCGACAATGGCGACACGAAGTTCCTCGGCCTGTGTCGCATTGAATAACATGCGTTTCATTGTGTGCTCCGGCGCATGGCAGAGCGAAGCGCCCACGCGGGCGCGACCGGTCAGATAACAGGAGTGTTTGTCGTCATCAAGATAAAATCTCGCAAAAGTTCAACCATTATTTTCCGGTGATGCAACGCCCGGAAAGGCTTGCTTTCCGAACGCATTCAAATCAGCGTGGGCAATCGCGGATGTAAGCGATGCGCGAATCAAGTAGTATCGCTACTTTTGGTGAGCGAGTTTAACCAAACCGATTTGCGTGGCGGCAAATGCCTTGTTCTGCCGTTGCTCCTGTCGTTGCTGTAACCGGATTCCGGGAGAGACAGGATGCAGGCCGCCAAGTCCGCCGACTGGATAATTCGGAATGCCCTGTCGTGAAGGGGCGTCGGCCGGTCTGACGACGAGGCTGCCGTTCGCGGCGCAAAATCGGTTAACAAGTATATTGCAAATGTCGGAAACAAACAACATCGTTTATCTTTCTATCGAGCCTGAATCGGCAGGGCAACGCCTGGATAATTTCCTGATTCGGCATTGCAAGGGCGTGCCGAAAAGCCACCTGTACCGCATTGTAAGAAGCGGCGAGGTCAGGGTGAACAAGAAACGCGCAGCGCCGGACTATCGCTTGCAGGAAGGCGACAGGCTTCGCCTGCCGCCGATGCGCGTCGCAACGAGGGCGGAATCCGGTTCAAAAGCCGGGGCTTCCCAAAATTTGCCGGAGCTTCCGATCCTGTATGAAGATACATCCCTTCTGGTCATTGACAAGCCTGCCGGTATTGCCGTGCATGGCGGAAGCGGCGTATCGCTGGGGGTGATTGAAGCCTTGCGCCGCCAAAGACATGAAGCAAAATTTCTCGAACTGGCGCACCGCCTTGACCGGGAAACGTCCGGTGTGTTGCTGATCGGCAAAAAACGCTCCGCTCTTGTTCGTCTGCATGACATGTTTCGTAAGGACATGACCGATAAACGCTACCTGGCGTTGGTGAAAGGGCGCTGGCTGGAGCCTGTCCGCCGGGTCAAGCTGCCGCTGCATAAATATCTGACCGACGAGGAAGAGCGGCGGGTACGGGTAGATCTGAAGGAAGGCAAGAGCGCGCATACGGTCTTTCGGCTTTTGGCGCGTTGGGCGCGGTTTTCCCTGTTGGAAGGCGAACTGAAGACCGGGCGCACTCATCAATTGCGCGTACATCTTGCCCATCTGGGCTATCCTGTTCTGGGCGATGACAAATATGGCGATTTCGCGCTCAACAAGGCATTGCGAAAAGAAGGATTGAAGCGCATGGCGCTACATGCCGCTAGTATGGATTTTCCGCATCCGGTCGAAGATCGCCGCCTTTTTCTGGCCTCAGCCCTGCCGGACGAGCTGCGGGATTTTATCCTCCGCCTTGATACCGCCGAAGCACGCGAATATCTCGCGGATAACTTTTCTCCGCCTTGGGTATGTAGTCACTCCTTTGGATAAGGAGAAAAGTAGGAGCATGAAAATCCAGGAGATGATGCCTGAAATTTTGCAAACGCATCCCCTCTCCCACAAATGGGAGAGGGGAGTAAAGCGTTCTCTCCGGCAGGCGCTACCAGACAACCGTAAAATGATGCCATGAACCAACCTTTTGACCTTGTTGTTTTTGATTGGGACGGAACCTTGATGGATTCCGCCGCCGCAATCGTGCTTGCCATCAAGTCCGCCTGCCATGATCTTGGGATGCCGCCGCCAACTGATGAAGCGGCGCGGCACGTCATCGGCCTCGGATTGCTGGAAGCCTTGCAATATCTCGCGCCGGACATGCCCGCCAGTTCGTATCCGCAAATGGCGGAACGTTATCGTTACCACTACTTTTCCGGCAGCGATGATATTGTCTTGTTCGCCGGAGTGGAAGGATTGCTTGATGGTTTGCGCTCGGCAGATTTTATGCTTGCGGTCGCTACCGGCAAAACCCGCGTCGGGCTGGAGCGCGCGCTGGATCATTTTATGCTGCGCGATTACTTTGCCGCCACCCGCACTGCCGGGGAATGTCCGTCCAAGCCGCATCCGGCCATGCTGCTGGAGTTGATGGAAGAATTATCCGTCGCTTCCGACAGGGTTGTCATGATAGGCGACACGACCCATGATCTGCACATGGCAACGAACGCGGGTTGCGCCGGAATTGGCGTGACCTATGGCGCGCACCCGAAATCCGCGCTCATTGCCGCCAATCCGATTTTTTGCGCTGATTCCGTGCGGGAGTTGGCGGACTGGTTCGCGCAGGCGATTCAAGGCAAAGCCTGATGTTCAAAACAGCGAAGGCTTCACTATCATCAGGAAATAAACCACGAGCATTGCCAGGAAGGCCGGATAGCCAAGACATTCCCAGATACGCGCGTAACGCCAATATATCGGCGGCAACGCTTGCCCTTCTGCCGCAGAAGCCGCCGCAATTTTCCGCATCCTGATCTGAATCCACACGACCGGTAGCCAGCAGAGGCCGGATAGCAGATACAGTATGACGGAAGCCAGCAACCACGGCGTATCCCACGGCCATCCGGCCATGTATATGAGCCAGAAGCCGGACAACGGCTGCAAGATAACGGTCGGCGTGGTAAACCACCAGTCGGCGCGTACCACCAGACGAGACACTGCGGCAATCGCCTGAACAATCCCGGTTCGGTTCGTGAAGAACATGTAGAACGCGCTGCCGAAGCCGGTTCCGACCAGCAGCACGGAAGACAGGATGTGCAACATCCTGACCATATGATAGGTGTTCATGATGGGCGCTCCTCGCTGTACATGGGTATCAAGAGAATGTCGGCTTCGGCACCATCAGGAAATAGATGGCGACCATGGCCAGAAAACCCGGGCAACCCAGGTGGTATTCCCAAAGGCGCGCGTAACGCCAATAGGTCGGCGGCAACGTATCGTGTCCCTGTGCCGATGCTTCAGCCGCAATCCGTCGCATCTGAATTCCCAGCCACATGAGGGGTAGCCAGAACAGAACCGCGATCAGGTACAACAGTACGGATGCCAGCAACCACGGCGTATCCCATGACCATCCGGCCATGTGCATCAGCCAGATACCGGACAGCGGCTGGAAGATAGCTGCCGGCGTAGAAAGCCATAAGTCAGAGCGTGTGAGCAATCTGGATACAGTCGCGATTACATGAACCGATTTCGTCCGGTTCACGAAGAACAGATAGAACCCGCTGCCACAAGCCATACCGACCAGCAACACGGAAGACAGGATGTGCAATGTCTTGACCAACAGATAGGTGTTCATGGCCGGGGCTCCTCGCTGTACAGAAGAATGAGTATCACGAGAAGCGGCACATTCTTCAGAATCGGGCCGAACGGGTGCATGAGAAATTCGGGGAGCGCGATGGCGACCAATGCGCTATAGGCGAGTATTACCCCCATCTGCAAAAGCCAGAGCCTTCGTCCCGGCATCAGCAATGTCGCCACACCCAGGCCGAAATTAAGCGCGCACGCGCCGTAGAGTTCAATATACGCAGCGATGCCGTGTATATTGAGCCGGGCAAGCAACTCTAGGCGTTCCGCGTATGAATGCGGCCACGCGCTGATTAACGCGGTGCCTATCCATATGATGGCAAGCGCAATGCGTAAGCTAATCCCGCGCCATGCGGCGAATGCTTCCGCCCGCAAGGTTGGCGCGTCATTGCTCCCGATGAAAGTCTCTATGCCCCGGGGCGTTCGTCCCAGAGCGTCGGTAAGCTGTCGCGCGTCCGCCGTATTTTCTCGCTGGAGCATGAACCATGTGTCAGGCGTCAGTATCGAGCCGGGAATCCAGCCGCCTACTGTTGCCGCAAAACGCATGATCCAGGCGGGAATGCTTACCGTGAATGCAGATGCCAATCCCATTGACTTCCGATAAACATCCAGCATTCCGCGATAGGTTATTTCCGTGTTGCCTACTACCTTGATGCACGACGGGCTTTCGACAACCGGATCAAGCAGGCGAGCGACAAGCTCGGCAAGATCATCAACATGAACCGGACGAAATTTCTGCCGCCCGCCTGCCGGAAGCATGTGTACCGGAAAGCTCGCAATCATGCGGAACATGCGAGCGGATGTTCCGGTTATGCCGTAAATCAGGGACGGACGAATTACATGCGCGCGAGGCGAAGGCTCTGCCAGCAGAAAGTCATCCGCCGCGCATTTACTGGCGAAGTATGGCGTTTTGCGTGATTCCACATCCAGGGCGGAAATCTGGATGATGTGTTTTATCCCTTGCATCCGGCACGCGGTAAAGAGCGCAATCGGCGCTTTGGTATGAACATGCTCGAAAGTTTGCCCGCCCTGTTCGGTAAGGATTCCGACCGCGTTGACAACGGCATCAATGTCGCCAAGTTTGGCTAACCATTGCTCCGCTGTCAGGTCGCTCATGTAGTCAATGGCGATTTCTCCCGGATGTGCCGGTTGCCTTACCCCGCGCGCGACCTGATGCCCGTCGTGTTCAAGACGGGCTGCAATCGCGCTGCCGACAAATCCGTTTGCGCCGCATACAAGTATTTTCATGATCCGCTCCTTCGATACGCTGCGGCAATGAGACTGACGATAATCGGCATCGCCAGTTGCAAGAAGGGAAGGACATTTGAAAGCATGGCATTTTTCCTTTATTAATTACAGTCATTTCTGTATTGACTGAAATTTGGTTGCAAAAAAAACGGGCAGGCGAGACGTTGCCCAATCTACTTTCTGCGGACTGTGCGGCTGATCCGCGCCCCGATGTCCAACGCTTTGGTCAGGGTTTCAGGTTTCAAGCGCAGCATTTCGTCGAGCCATGTAGTCATTGTTTCGATGAATTCCAGAGTTTCCTGGATTAGTTTGGCGCTTTCCTTCGGCTCCTGCTCCAGTTCTGGACTCATCAGACAATCGCGCAACATGGTCAATGTCGGGTCGACTTCGCGCTGGCGGCGTCCTTCGACAATCAACCGGAACAACTCCCAGATGTCTTTTGAAGTCTCGAAGTGATCGCGCCTCTCCCCGATCATATGCACCACCCGCGCGAGACGCCAGGACTGCAATTCCTTCAGGCTGTTGCTGACATTCGAGCGAGCAATTGCTAACGTTTCGGCAATCTCGTCCGCTGCCATCGGCTTTTCAGCCAGATACAGCAGGGCATGGATCTGCGCGACAGTGCGGTTGACGCCCCAGCGGGAGCCCATTTCGCCCCAGTGCAGAATGAATCGTTCGGATATGGGAGTTAGCTTCATGAGACCAATATACTCATTTCTGAAATTTCTGTCAAGAGAGAAATAACAAAAATTTTTACCGCGCGCCTAGCTCACCCTTCCCGATGTTCAAGCCACCAGGCCAGTCCCTGCGCGTTCAACTCCATATCCACATTCAATATGTGCTTCAGCTTGCCTCTGTTTTTGGCGGAGATTTCTTCCAGCAGATGACGTTCGATAGCGGCATGGATAGCGTCTTTGCGTTCCGTTCCCGTCCCCGGCGCAGATTCTGCCAGTCGGACAAAGGCGTCAATCCGGTCAAGCAGTTCCTGCCCGTGCCGTTCCACATCGTCTATCCGGCTGAAATGGGTAAGGTACATGGCTTCTGGTTTTAACGCGAGCAGCCGCCTGATAGACGCTTTCATCGGCTCCGGCTCAAACTGGGTAGGGGTCGTTGCCGGAATCAGAAAAGGCGTGTTGTCCACAATCAATTCCGGGTAGGCAATCCCGAAAGCGTCGCCCGTATAGCAGACACGCGCCTGGCTGTCCCATATGCAAAGATGATGTTTGGCGTGACCGGGCGTATAAAGGCATTGCAGGGGACGGCCTGCCAGCAAGAAAATCTCTTCGTCGGCGGCTTCGATCACCCGTTCCGCCGGAACAGGCACGATCTCGCCGTAGAGGTTGCGGGCGTTCTCCTCGCCATATACGGCGGCGGTTCCGGCGAAAAGCTGGGTCGGATCAATCATGTGCCGCGCGCCCCTGGGATGCACGATCAGCTTTGCGTTGGGCAATTCCGCCATATAAGCGCCCGCGCCGCCCGCGTGGTCAAGATGCACATGGGTTACGAAAACGTAATCCACGGCTTCCGGCTCAAGGTCAAGGCTTTTTAGCGCGGTCAGAAAGCGCGGCATGGCTGCGTTGTGGGCTGTCTCTATGACTGCGACGCGGCCTTTCTCGACGATGAAATGTACGGCGGCAAGGCCGGGACGGACATAAAGAGCGTCAAGGGCATAGACGCCATTCGGCCAAGGGATGATTTCTGCTTGCATCATGTAGTCTTGAAGTGAATGGGACGGGTAGTTTACCGCATGTCTGGTTTTGCAATGGTCAAGGCTTCCTGCCAACGTTCGAGTTTATGCGCGAAGGAGATGGTGTAGGCTGGGCTGGAAGAAGGGAGAATACGGGTTTCCGGCGTTCTTGCGAGCATGGAAGCGGCAAGCGACAAAAGGCGGGGCGCGTGTTTTCCGGCGGTCTGACCGTTGAAGCACAGGCGTTCCAGATGCGGCATGTGCGCGAAAAGGGCGGCGAGGTCGTTCATGGTTCCGGCGCGAATGTCGGCATCCAGCGCACCGGGACGAACGCAGCTTTTATAAACATCCCAGATGCCGATTTGATGGGCAAGCGTCCGTTCGATACGCTCCTGATAGTCAAGTTCGAGCAAGGGTTCATGGATTGAATCAGCCAGAAGACGCCAGAACTGGTTCTTGGCGTGACCGTAGTATTGCCGCGCCGCCAGCGAAGCCGGGGAAGGAAAGCTGCCGAGAATCAGAATACGGCATTCTTGGCGATATACGGGCGACAATCCGACAAGACGGGATGCCGGAGAAGATGTTGAGGGTGAAGGTCGGGGCATTGGTTTTTTTAGATGGCATTAAATCGGCTTGCAGGTTGGGAGAGCGCAGTTTGCTACCCCCAACATTGTATCCCCAACAACCGCTGTGTGTTGGGGTTCGCTTACGCTTACCTCAACCTACCGGGCTAACGGGCTATTGACATGGCTCAATCATTATTTTCTCTACATGAATCAGTTTCATGTCTCTTGGCATATTATTGGAAACCAAGCGAACATCTTTGTGATAAACATCCTTAAACGCCAATTCAAGACCTCTTACTTTCAGGCAAAAACGCGAACCGTTGACGCGGATCGCTTCGTCAAACTGCTTCCTGGCCTCTTTCAGAATGCGCCCCACTTCATCTGAGTCGTTTACTGTATAAAGCGATTGCATTGCATTTTTTGCCGCCGTACTGCCTCGGCTGTTACATTTAGTCAAATCAGGGTATTGTCGAAGCAATGATTGTGCCGTTTTCCAGGGAATACCAGCAATGAACCCATCTACCATAAAATCATTTTCTGAAGAATGCCCAACGCCAAAAATCATGTAGCTTTCCTGCAAAGGTTGCTTTTTGTTGTAAACAACTTTCGTATCGCCCTTTGTCACGGTCAGCGTCTCGGCAGTCTCGTCCATATTGGGCAATTTTCCGGATTCAGAGGAAAAGAAGAAATATCCCCCTACAGCAATCGCTATGACAACGAGCCATTTCCACATAACAATCCTTCCTGATTCGTCAGTTTATGCAGACAGTGAGTGTATTCCAGATTATGCGGACTGGCAAGCATATTTATTCGATATTTCCTGCCTACGCTGGAATGCCAGATAGTTACCAAATATAACCGAAGGCTTTTAATAGTTCTCCTGTCGCGCACAACGAACCCCAACATTCGGGAAGGAAAACTATCAAATAACATGGCAGTTTGACCGTAAATAGGTGAGGCGAATTTTATCATCATTGAATAGCAAAGTGCTGGGGTTCGCTTACGCTTACCCTACTACAAAACTACTGTCGGGATAATGGTAGAGCGAGTAGGGGCGAACCTGCGTGTTCGCCCGCATTTGGGCAGACACGCAGGTCTGCCCCTACGGACTGTTCCAAAAATTGCGGAAATAACCATATGGAAACGCTGATTTATTCATCTTGTCAAAAAACTACCCTTTACAAAACAATGAGTTCGGTTGGTCGGTGGCTTGGTTTTCTGAATAAATCAGCGTTTCCATATGCCCTCTCGTATTTCAGCACGGTAGGTTGTGGTGAAGCGTAGCGAACCCCATACGCGCTTCCAGATGTTGGTGTCAGCAGTGGGCAAATAGTCGTCTGTGTTGTCCAGCGGCGTTGGATCAATGTACCAGCCCCAGCCCGCAGCGTTAGTATCCAGCGTAATCTGCCCGCTGTTGTAATAGCCAGTAGTCTGCGCAACCGCAGAGCCGGGGAGGTCGGAAAAGCCGACGAAGGCAGTAGCGGCGGTGGATAGCAACACCTGCAAGCTCGTATCCGCCCCGTTGCTCGTCAGTGCTCCGGCATCATCGACGCTTTAAATCTTCCACTCTAAACGCTTGCACAACTTCCATGCTGCTTCGCTAGATTCACCTTCAATGGGAAGGTTTGTGACCTTGAATAATTTAACGATCCGCACCGACTGACCTTCTACGTACACCCGTCAACGATGTCCACGGTCTGTACAGCGGGAGAGGGGAGCAAAGCGTGTTCTCCATGACGGTCGCGTTATTTACCGAAAGCAATATAAGCATATTTGTTGAGTTTGTCTGACACCCACCAATGCGAAGTTGATACTGTTAAAAAGGGGGCTTACGCCATTACGGCTTTGCCGCTCTGGAATTGCGGGAATAACTATAATTTGCCGCAGGCTAACCATGATCCTTCCAAATTGATAAAATCGAATGGAGCGTACAAGCGCGTCAGGTTCACCCTCTAACAGTTTAAGGAATCATGCACATGTCCAAGGCATTCGATATTCTTGTCATCGGCGGCGGCCCCGGCGGTTATGTCGCCGCCATTCGCGCCGCGCAATTGGGCTTTACGGTCGCCTGCTGTGAATCCAATCCTTACGCCGACCCCAGGGGCAAGCCGAGATTGGGCGGAACTTGCCTTAATGTGGGCTGCATCCCGTCCAAGGCTCTGCTTCACACCTCGCACCTGTTTTCCGAGGCGGCTCGTAATTTTTCCGGACAGGGAATTGAAATCAGCGCCTTGACAATAAACGTCGCCAAGATGCTTGCCCGCAAGAATGCCATCGTCGACCGGCTTACCGACGGCATCAGTATGCTATTCAAGAAAAACAAGGTGGCTTTCCTGCCCGGTCATGGCGCTTTCATCGGCAAAGCAGCGAACGGCTGGAAACTGACTGTCGGCAAGGATGAAGTCGAGGCGAAACAGGTCATTATCGCAACCGGCTCAAAGGCGCGTCATTTGCCCAATGTGCCTGTCGACAACAAAATTGTTTGCGACAACATAGGCGCGCTTGATATTGATACCGTGCCAAAGAGGCTTCTCATAATCGGCGCGGGCGCAATCGGGCTTGAAATGGGTTCCGTCTGGAGCCGTCTGGGCGCGGAAGTAACTATCCTTGAAGCCATGCCGGACTTTCTTGCCGTCGCCGATATTGATGTTGCCAAGGAAGCGTTGAAAATCTTTACCAAACAGGGGCTTGCCATTCATACCGGCGTGACAATCGGCGAAGTCAAGGTCGGCAAGAAAAATGTCACCGTATCCTACGCCGACAGGAACGGCAAGGCTGTTCGGGTCGAGGCGGATCGTCTTATCGTCTCGATAGGGCGTATTCCCAATACCGAAGGGCTGAACGCGGACGCTGTGGGTTTGCAGGTGAATGATCGCGGCCAGATTGAAGTTGACGCCCATTGCAAGACCAATCTTGCCGGAGTATGGGCTATCGGAGACATCGCGCGCGGGCCTATGCTGGCTCACAAGGCAATGGAAGAAGGCGCGCAGGTGGCGGAACTCATTGCCGGACAGGCAGGTCATGTCAATCTGGACGCTATCCCCTCTGTCATTTATACCAATCCTGAAATCGCCTGGGTCGGCAGGACGGAACAGCAACTAAAGGCCGAAGGAACAGACTACAAGGCGGGCAGGATACCTTTCCTTGCCAACGGGCGCGCGCTGGGGATGGATGCGCCGGAAGGGTTCGTCAAGATTCTGGCTGATGCGAAAACTGATCGCATTCTGGGCGTTCATATCATCGGCGCGGGCGCGTCCGAGCTTATTTCCGAGGCCACCGTAGCTATGGAATTCGCCGGAGCTTCGGAAGACCTCGCCCGTATCTGCCATGCCCACCCGACCCTTTCGGAAACACTCCACGAAGCCGCGCTTGCCTGCGACAAACGGGCGCTGCATTTTTAGGGTTGATCCTGCGCGAACATGACTTTTCCGTTCAGCCGTAGGCAGGCATGACGGAAAAACCATAGTTTTGCGCCTGCCATGAAACATGCGAAGATAGAGCCATGTTCCAAAGGATGAAAGCCAACGCATGACCGCGCAGCTTCCCCTGACTGTCTTTATCGTGGACGACGAGGCGCTTGCCCGCCTGCGCTTGCGCGAACTGCTGGCCGACATTGAATCTTCCTGCCCGACCAAAGTGCTGGGCGAGGCGGAAAACGGACAAGCGGCGCTGGAATGGTTGCGAACGGAGAGCGAAAAAGCGACGCCCCGTCTGCCCGATGTATTGCTGGCCGACATTCACATGCCGCAAATGGACGGAATGGAACTGGTCGGACGCCTTGGATTTCTCGCCGCTCCGCCCGCCGTCATTTTTACGACCGCCTACGATAACCATGCCGTGCAGGCATTTGATTTGAGTGTGTTAGATTATCTGTTGAAGCCCGTGCGCGCCCAGCGTCTTCTGGCCGCGCTGGAAAAAGCAAGGCAGCGCATGTCGGCATCGCCTGCCGCCCCGGCAGGCGATACCGGACGCAGCCATTTGCCTTGTCACGAAGGAACCCGTTTTCTGCTCGTGCCGGTCGCGGAAATTCTGTATTTCAGGGCTGACCTGAAATACGTTACCGCCTGTACCCGCGAGCGGGAATATGTGCTCAGTGAAACCATCGCCAAGCTCGAAGAAGAATTTTCGGACGCCTTCATTCGTCTGCATCGCTCCATCCTCGTCGCCCGTTCCGCGCTGTCCGGTTTTGAACGCGCCCCTCTGGAAGACGACGCTTACGGATACGCCATGCTTCGTAACGTACCGGAAAAGCTGCCAGTCAGCCGCCGCCAATGGGCTGCCGCGCAGAAGGCGGTATTGGAGGACATCGGCTAGAGCGTTTTCTATTTGAGCGCATACACTTTTTCTCCAAACGTGCAGTAATATCGCTGCGCGATTAGCCCTCTCCCTGCATTCGGCCACCCTCTCCCGCTTGCGGCGCGGGGGTAAAAAATTTTTAACCCCTACAGCGGCGTGGTCAGCACTATCTGCGGTTCGTCTTCGCGTTTTGGCAGTTGGGGAATTACTATATTTCCATGTTCCTGCTAACATTATGCTTTTGCCTCTGCCGCCATGCCGCCTTCTCTATCTTCTCCCCGCTTGATCACTATCGCTTCCCGCGAATCCAGACTTGCCATGTGGCAGGCTCGGCACGTGCAGGCGCGTCTGACTGCGCTGCATCCGGGCACAAAGGTTGAAATTCTCGGCATAACAACAGAAGGCGACCGGATTCTGGATCGCCCCTTGGCGGAAATCGGCGGCAAGGGCTTGTTCATAAAAGAACTGGAACACGCCATGCTGGAAAGAGTGGCCGATCTGGCGGTGCATTCGATGAAGGATATGCCGATGGAGATGCCGACAGGCTTTACGCTCGCCGCCATCTCAACGCGGGAAAATCCTCTGGATGCCTTTCTTTCCCCGCGCTACAGCTCGCTTGCCAGCCTGCCTGCCGGAGCGGTGGTAGGTACTTCCAGCCTGCGCCGGGAAGCCATGCTGCGTCGCCGTTATCCGCATATCACGGTCAAAAGCCTGCGCGGCAATCTAGATACCCGCCTGAAAAAACTGGATGCGGGACAGTACGACGCCATCATCCTCGCTGCCGCCGGGTTGATCCGGCTGGGCTTGCAGGAGCGAATCCGCGCCCTGCTGCCGCCTGAAATTTCCCTGCCCGCGCCCGGTCAGGGCGCGCTCGGCATTGAAGTATGCTCCGACCGTCCCGAAGTCGCTGCCTGGGTTGCCGCCTTGAACGATGAGGCGGACGCGCGCCGTATCCTTGCCGAACGCGCCTTTTCCCGCGCTTTGGGCGGTTCCTGCCAGTTGCCGCTTGGCGCTTATGCCGTCCTTGAAAACGGCGGACTTGTGTTATCCGGCTTTGTCGCCAGCGTGGATGGACAAGCTTTCGTGGAAGGTAAAATTCACGGCAACCCGGGAGAATGCGAAGCCCTGGGAGAACGCCTTGCGGCGCAATTAAGAAAAAAAGGCGCAGACGACATTCTGGCGCGGCTGACGGCAGAACCATGACACAACTCCCGCTGTCCGGAAAAACCATCGTCGTGACCCGCCCCCGCAGCCAGTCCGGCGCGTTGGCGACAGGCATCCGACACGCGGGCGGCGAGGCTTATTGTTTTCCGCTTCTGGAAATCTTGCCCTGCCCTGATTCCCCCTCGCTTCTGGAAGCCGCAAACCGCCTTGCAAACGCTAAACTTGCAATTTTTGTGAGCGCCAACGCCGTCCGGTATGCCATGCCCGCCTTGCGGGCAATCTGGCCGGAACATCTGCTTGCGGCGGCGACCGGCCCCGGCACGGCAAATGCGCTGGCGGCGGCTGGCATTTCCCGTTATCTGCTTCCGGTTATGCGTTTTGATTCCGAAGGCTTGCTCGCTCTGCCGGAATTGGCAGAGGACAAGGTGGCAGGACAGGAAATTTTCATCTTCAAGGGCGAAGGCGGGAGGAAGCTACTGACAACCACCCTGACGGAGCGCGGCGCGACAGTTTTTCCCGTATCCGTATATCGGCGCGATCCACCCAAGAAAGGGAGTAATGAATTTTTTGCACTGCTTGCCGACTGTCGGTTCGACGCAATTACGCTATCCAGCAGCGAAGCCCTGCGAAATTTGCTCGAACTTGCCGCCGGATACCCGAAAACCTTGCCCGGACTTTATAGTCTCCCTTTTTTTACCTCGCATCCGCGCATTGCAGGCCATGCAAGGAAAGCCGGGTTTACCCGCGTAATTTGCACTGGCGCGAACGATACTGGATTGCTTGCCGGACTGTCGGCTTATAATTGGCGGTTATCATGAACAGCAAACTTCCTTCATCTCTTCCGGCATTGCCGCCGCCACGGCAGGAACGCCGCCCGTTCTGGCACAACCCCTGGTTCTGGTTTGTGCTTGTTCTCGTTGCGTGCATCTTCTGGCAATGGAACAAATCCAGCTCCCTGATTCAGGAAACCAGGCAGGAAACCGCCAGACTTCTGGCGGAGAACGAGGATGCCCAGAAGAAGAGCCTTGCCCAAATCAAGACGGGATTGAAGGAAATCGCCGAGCTTAAACGCAGGGAGGCTTTGCTGGATGCCCGCTTGAGCGCGATGGAAGAACAGGCCGCCGCGCTGCAAAGTTTTTATCAGGAAGCCACCGCCGGTCTGGACGAGGCGCTTCTGATTGAAATCGAGCAAAACATCCAGACTGCCCGGCAGCACCTGCAACTGACCGGAAATGTGGAAGCCGCGATCATGGCCTTGCAGGCTGCGGATAGCCGACTGCAAGGCAAGGAAGCCCGCTTTATGCCGCTTCGCCGCGCCCTGGCGAATGATCTTGGAAAACTACAGGCCACGCCTTTTGTTGACATCGCGGGCATGAGCCTGCGGCTGGAGAGCGTCATTGCCGAGATTGACCGCCTGCCGCTTGCCCTTGATATTTGGTCGGAAAATGTAACGGATAAGCCGGAAGATACGGAAACAACCGCATCCGACGAGACTGCGGGGAAAGACAAATGGCGTGGCCTTCTTCAGGATGTCTGGCAGGAAATTCGGGGGCTTATCCGCATTCAGCGCCTTGACCGGCATGTGCCGGAGCTTGTTTCTCCCGAACAAGGTTTTAACCTTAGGGAAAACATGAAGCTGCGCCTCTTGAACGCTCGTCTGGCGCTTCTCATGCGTGATTCGTGGACTTTCAAAAATGAGCTTTTGAGCGCCGAGGAGTTGCTGGCGCGCTATTTCAATAATGATGCCAAGGCAACCCAAGCGGCGCGCGCGACGCTTTCGCAACTTGCCGCGACTGAAATCAACATCGCCATGCCCACTCTCAACGAAAGCGCAGCCGTTGCGCGGCAGTTGAGAAGCGGTCAGGAAGCCCGTTGAGCCATGCGTTCCCTGTTCTGGCTGCTGACCCTTCTTGCCCTTGCCGTCGCCGCCGCTATGCTCGCGCACAACGACGGCTTTGTCCTGCTCATCCTGCCGCCCTGGCAGATGCACGTCACCTTTAATTTTTTCATTATTCTGCTCATTTTCTCCTTCGCGCTTTGCTTCTGTCTTTTTCACGCCTTGCAGTTTACTTTTTCCCTACCCGGACGCGCCCGCATCTGGCGCAAAGAGCGGGAAGCAAAACAGGCGCGCGACGCAGTGGAAGAAGCAATCCGCCTCTTGCTCTCCGGACGTTACGGACACGCGATTCGCGCCGCCGAACGCGCCTGGAAGGCCGGACAGTTGACCGGGACGGCTGCGATTATCGCCGCGCGCGCCGCGCAAAGAATGCGCGAAAGCGAAAAAGCCTCGCTCTGGCTGGAACGCGCCCGCGCCACCGGCGCTGAGATGGAAATCGCCATCGGCATGATCGGCGCGGAAATGGCGCTGGAACAGGAAGATTTCACCGGCGCTTTGCAAAACCTTCAGGAATTGCAGGATCGGCATGGCCGCCATATCGCCGCCATGCGCCTGGAATTGAAGAGCCTGCAAGGAACGGGCAATATACCCGCCGTATTGAAGCTCGTCCGCCAGCTTGAAAAGCGAGGAGGCATGAATGCCGCCGTCGCGATGGAAATTCGCCGCAAAGCCCATCAGGAAGCCTTGAGTCAGCGTGAGGGGGATGCGGAACAGTTGCTTGCTTATTTTGAGGCTTTGCCTGAGGACGAAAAGACGCCGCGTTTGGCGCTGAATGCCGCCAGAAGTCTTGCCCGCGCCCATGCGCCAGAAGCCGCCGCCGATATCGTGGAAACCGCTCTTGATGTGGAAAACCTGCCGGAACTTACCGCCCTGTACGGACAACTGCCCGCCGAACCCGGCAAGGCGCTGATCGGACGCATCGCCCGCGCGGAAGCCTGGCTTAAAGCCCGCCCGTATGACGCTGTTTTGCTCCTCTCTCTTGGTCTGCTATGTGAAAAGCAGAAACTCTGGGGCAAGGCGCGAAGTTATCTGGAAGCCTCGCTTGCAATTACGCCCGGTCGCGCGGCTCATCTTGCCCTGGCGCGACTCCTTGATACTCTGGAGGAGCCGGACGCCGCCAACCGGCATTACCGCCAAGCCGCCAGCATTGACGGCAATCAGGGCTGACGGCAGAGTTACAGCGATTTTGGTTTATATTGATTCCCGCAAATAAAGCTACTATCGCGTAATTGTGGGATAGGAAAAATACCGCAGCATACCCCCTCTCCCACTCGTGGCGCATCCACAAGCGAGAGAGGGGAGCAAAGCATGTTCTCCCTGACAGTCGCGTTATTTACAGAAAGAAATATAAAACCTATGTGTTTCCCATTTTTCCGAAAGCAAACGGAAATTTTTTTCCTGTGGTAGATTTGTAAGTGACACATTTTGCGTCCCGCTAAACACACATGCGGAAACATACAGGACAAAGCAATTATCATGAATAAGCAACTCCCAATCTTGTTGCAGGAGCAGGAGCAAGCCTTGCTGCTGGCCTGGCTTGAGTACCGGGCGAATCCTGATTTTGAGCGTTTCGTCGCGTTAGTTTCGCTGCTCGACAGGTTTACAAATTCGTTACAGGAAAAGAGTCAGGCAGGCTTGGCGCATGCTTGTCGTCAACTTGAACAAAAAGCGCTTGCGCTGTTCGGCGACGAGGCCAGACATCCGATTTCCGAGCCTGGCCTTGAAGAGATGGAAAGAATAATAGTTCGATTCTCCGAGTTGATGCGTTATTACGCGCGGCATGGATTCCGGCTGCAACCTGATCGGCGGGGTGTGACGCATGTGCCGGACAGAAGCGTCGGAACAGACACGAACATTGTGATTAAGGCGACGCCTGAAAAGACAACAGAAGACGTCGGCAAAGATGCTGTGGAGATAGGAGTCAAAAGTCGATCCGTATATCTTCTGGGCGGCGAGGAAGCTGCCTGGCGCGATTTGGTGGCGCAATTGCGTTATTTCGGCGTAAAGGCGGAACGGAGAGACTGGCATGCTCCGGTAGCGGACGATACCGATTTGAGCATTTATTTGGTGGATATGCAGGGACAACAGCAACCGGAAAGGTTCAGCTTACTGAGATCCCTGCGCGAACGGCATCCCACGGCTTTGATCGCCTGCATGAATGTGGCGGATGATTTTGCGCTCATCCATCGCGCTCTGATGGTTGGGGTGGATCATTGCTTTCTGGAAAGCGACAGCGCCTTGCAGCAAATCCTGGAACTGGTGGCCAACCAGATGGGAACAGACGAGGAATCTTACCGGGTGCTGGTAGTGGAAGACTCCATGACAGCCGCCCATGCAATCCGCAGCACACTGGAATCGCACGGCGTCGAAGTGTTTACGCTCAACACACCTTCCAATATCTTGCAGGCGATTCGGAGCTTTCAGCCGGAACTGATTTTGATGGATATGTATATGCCGTATTGCACGGGAGTGGAAGCATTGCAGGTCATCCGCCAGTATGACGAATTCTTGAGCATCCCTGTGATCTATCTGTCCGGCGAAACCGATGTCGGTTTGCAGGTTGCCGCGCTACGTCTGGGGGGAGACCAGTTTTTGACCAAGCCATACAATCCGGTGCTGATGAACGCCGTGATAAAAAGCAAGATAGAACGCTATCGGGCGCTGCGCCGCATGATGCAAAGCGATAGCCTGACCGGACTTTTGGACCATACCAGCAGCAAACAGGCGCTTGCCGACACATTGAAAAACATGCCTGAAGGATATTATCTTGATGTGGTCATGCTGGATATAGACCATTTCAAGCAGGTAAACGATGCACATGGACATGCTGTCGGCGATCAGGTGATCAGAAGTCTGGCCTGGCTCTTGAAGCAGCGTCTGCGGCAAAGCGACATCGTGGGGCGTTACGGCGGCGAGGAATTTGTGCTGGGATTGATCGTAAAGGCTCCGGGCAAGGCGCGGAAGTCGCTGGATCGTATCAGGAAAGACTTTAATCGTATTTCTTTTCATGGCGCGGAAGGCAAGCAATTCAAGGTCAGTTTCAGCGCCGGATTGGCAAGCCACGGGAAAAGTCAGGAGAGGCGGCTGGAGTATGTGCTGGAGCAGGCGGACAGCGCGTTGTACCAAGCCAAGAGTCAGGGGCGCAACCGGATTGTCATGGCATCGTGAAACAATTTATGGCTAATGAATCATGATGGACGAAAACAGACAAAAACGCCGTTTGCGGCTCAAGGAGCGTTGTCTCGCATGGCGCGAGGCGTTGAAGGCTTCCTGGCCGTTCCTGTTGCTGGTTGCAGGAGGGTTTTTACTCGCGTTTTATTTTGTGAAGCCTGCGCCCCCTATGACTCTCGTCATGAGTACGGGGCGTGAGGACGGTCTTTATCACGCCTTTGCCAGACAATACCAGGAATTTTTTGCCAAAAATGGCGTCACCCTTGAACTTATTACTTCGCAAGGATCTGGCGAGAATCTGCGCCGGTTGCGCGAGCAGAGAGTGGATGCTGCCTTCGTGCAGGGCGGAGTCGCGTCGAACTGGCGGCAGGATGGGCAGGAAAGCATGTTGTCGCTGGGGAGCGCGTTTTATGAGCCGCTTTGGGTATTTGTGCGCGATGATCCCATGCCGAAAAAATTGTCCGATCTTGCGGGGCTTAGAGTCACGATCATTCAGGAAAGCGCCAGCGCCCATGCCTTGGCCTATCGCCTTCTGGCGGCTAACGAACTTGCTGAAAATGATGTGCGCTTGATGCCTATGGGCGAGATGGAGGCAGCCCAAGCGCTGCAACAGGGCGAGCTGGACGCGCTTTTTGTGATCGCCGCGCCGGAAGCGATGGTGGTGCAGGTTTTGCTGCGCTCGCCGATGGTGCGCCTTATGAGTTTTGTTCAGGCCGAGGCTTATCATCGCCGTTTTCCTTATCTGTTTCGCCTCATCATGCCGGAAGGCGGAGTTGATCTGGTGCGAAACTATCCGCCGCATGATGTCGACCTGCTTGCCGCGACTGCCAATCTGGTCATCCGCGAGGATGTGCATCCCGCCCTGCAAACCCTGATGCTTTCCGCCATGCGCGAAATTCATGGCGATAGCGGTTTTTTTCAGGGGCGCGGAGAATTTCCCGCCTATAAGGACGGGGATTTTCAGTTATCTTCTTCCGCCGAGCGTTTTTACGCTTCCGGCCCGCCCTTCATGCAGCGATATATGCCTTTTTGGCTTGCGGTGCTGACTGATCGTTTCCTTATTCTCATCATTCCTGTTCTGACTCTGCTGCTGCCCCTTGTGCGATTTGCGCCCGCGATTTATCACTGGCGGATTCACGCGCGTCTTTGCCGAATTTACGGCGAACTCAAGTTTCTGGAGCAGGATTTAAGTCAGGCGGAGGGTGAAACGGCGCGTTTTGACCTTGTCAAACGCCTTGATGTTATTGAGGAAGCAGCCAACCGGATGCCGATCCCGCTACGCTTTACCGATATGCTCTACACCCTGAAAGCGCACATCAATCTGGTGCGAAAGAGGGCAAGCGGGAGCAGAGGGGAGAAAGCCGCAGACGAAAATGATGATGAATAGGTCGTAAAAGCTGCAGGAAGCATTGGCGTGCGACCCAGACTGGCGGATAAAAGTCCAGAAGCCTTGATTATCAAGGGCTTTTTGGACTTTATAGGACGATACCGGAATATCATTTGGGCTGTCACAGGATCGAACTGTGTACCTACGGATTAAGAGGCGTATGGTTTTTTCATAAATATCAAAGGGTTAAGGCTAAAATTGTTCTACAATTTTGGAAAAATCATAGTTCCAAAAGCCTTATGGGGCGCGGCCTCTGATTTTTTGTAGAATGGAAATCGCATTTAGGGGCAGCGTATAAACGAACTGGGAGCGACAGAAAAACGTCGAACGCCAGCCGCTCCGCCTCTTTCGCCTTTGCTTTCTCCAGTGCGGTAAACGCCGCTATCTCGCTTGCCTGAGCCAGAGCCTCGGCTGATTTAGCCGCTATCGCATCCGCCTGCGCTGCCTGGTACGCCGCGTACTTTGCCTGCCCAAAAGCTAAAGCCTTTTTTGTCA
>Ga0099364_10000939_pt1 | contig 49618 bp, 41 predicted proteins | sample TergutTh196P3_FD_73070 | JGI IMG/M metagenome (GOLD analysis project Ga0099364, IMG submission 73070) | Microcerotermes parvus P3 segment gut microbial communities from Pointe-Noire, Republic of the Congo - Th196 P3 | ecosystem: Host-associated > Arthropoda: Insects > Digestive system > Gut ... | reverse complement strand
CAAATTCGTAGCATTCGGCGGGGTCTGCGTAGAGGGATAATTCCTCGCCGCATTCATGGATTCCGTCGCCGTTGCCGATAATGTCGCCGCCTTGCGACGGACTGGAAATGGCGATGACGGCGTAGTAGATAATCTCGAAATTTGCAATATAAATGCCCGGTTCTATTACGGTAACGACGAAAGAAGGAGTGAGGGAGACAATCTCGCCGTCTTTCGTCCAACTGACAAATTTGAAACATGAGTCGGGGATGGCGGTGAGCGTAACATTGTCGTAGCAGTAATAAGTTCCGCCGCCGAAGACCGCGCCGCCAAATGGCGGATTTGCCAAGACGATGATATCAAGCGCTTTCAGTGCAAAGTGTGCCACAAAGTTGTGATTTTCAAATACGTCAATCGTGAAAGACATATCGTTGGAGTACCAGACGCCGTTGTCTGTCCATTCGACAAATTCGTAGCAGTCGTCGGGAATTGCCCATATTTGTACTTCATCGCCACAGTCATAGACGCCGTCGCCGCTTTGGTACGCCGTGCCGCCGTTTATCGGAGTGGCGGAGACGAAAATGTTGAAAGTCTTAATCTCAAAATGCGCAATTAAAGTAAGTGATTCTCTAACGGTAAAGGTGTAGGGATTGGCAAAGACCACCTCGCCGTTCACCGTCCAGTTGATGAAAGTGTAACAGTCGGCGGCGACGGCGGTTACGGTGACGGGGTCGTTGCAGGTGTAGGTGCCGTCGCCGGTTACTGTGCCGCCATTTGGCGGATCCGCTAAAACGGTGATTGTTACGGTTTTGAGGACGAAGTGCGCCGTCAAAATATGATTTTCATAGATAAAAAACGAATACTGATTGTCCGTTGTGACCAAAACGCCGTTTTCATACCATCCCTCAAATTCGTAGCAATCGTCGGGGTCTGCCCATATAGACACTTTATCGCCACAATCATAGACGCCGTCATTGTTGATTTGGTGGACTGTACCGCTCCCCTGTGGATCGGCAAGCAGGACGACATGATGAGTCATAATCTCAAAATTCGCAATTAAAGTACAGTCATTCAGTACGATAAAAGTGTATAACGGATTGGTAGAGACCACAATACCATTTTCCGTCCAGTTGACAAATTGGTAACACTCGTTGGGAATTGCCTCAACCGTAACGAACTCTTCGCAAAGGTAAGGTCCGGGGGTAGTTATGGATGCTGTTCCGCCAAATGGAGGATTCGCTGACACGGTGATTGTAAATTCTTTAGGCTCGAAGTGCGCCGTCAAAGTGTGATGGTCATCTATCGCCAATATTATATAAGGATTGTCATCGGAAACGAAAACACCGTTTTCCCACCATCCCACAAATTCGTAACACCCTTCGGGATCGGGATACGCCCACACATACACGTCTTCAAAACAGTCATAAACGCCGCTACCGCTTTGGTCAACCGTGCCTTTTCCTATCGGGTCAACATTGAGGATGACGTTGAACTGTTGCAACTTGAAATTCGCAATTAAATTACGGTCATTTAGTACGGTGAAAGAGTAGGAGGCATTGGTTGAGACCACCACGTCGTTTTCCGTCCAGTTGACAAATTCGTAGCAATAGTCGGGTTCGGCAGTTACGGTGGCAGTTTCGTAACAGAGGTAGATGCCGGTGCCGTTGTCGGTTGTTACCGTTCCGGTCGGATTGGCTGAGACATTGATAGTGAATGGCATCGGTTCGAAAATCGCCGTCAAGGTGTGATGTCCGAAGACTTGGAATGTGTAAGGATTATCATTGGAAACGAAAACGCCATCCTCCTGCCACTCGACAAATTCGTAGCAATATTCGGGTTCTGCTGACACCGTGGCGTCGCTCTCGCAGAGATAGTCGCCGGCGCCATAGACATAACCGGCGTTCGACGGGTCGGCGTATAATATAATGTGGTATGTTTTTCGCTCAAAGTTGGCAATTAGCGTGTGGTTGCCGGTTACGGTGAAGGTGTAAGAGAGGTTGGGCGAGACCCAGACGCCGTCTTTTGTCCAGCCGATAAAGTCGAAACATTCGTTGGGTTCAGCCTCGACGGTGGCATTTTCGTCGCAGGTGTAGGTTCCGCCGCCGAAGACGTCTCCGCCGTCGGTCGGATTGGCTGAAACGGTAATTGTAAATTGTATAAGTTCGTATGTTGCAACTAAAATACGATCCCCGTCCACCGTGAATGGATAGACCAGATTCGGCCAAACTAAAATTCCATCTTCGTACCATCCGATAAACTCGTAGCATCCGTTGTCGTTGGGGATTGTCCAGACCAGTACATCGTCGTCGCAGTCATAGGCGCCGTCGCCGCTCTGGTACACCGTTCCGCCCGACAGCGGGTCGGCTGCGACAATGATATTGAAAGTTTTAATCTTAAAATTCGCAATTAAAGTTGTGTTTTCTATGACGGTGAATTTGTATTCGGGATTGTTGGAAACGATAACGCCGTCTTTCGTCCAGTTGACAAAGTCGTAACATTCGTTCTCTTCTGCCGTTACCGTTGCGAGGTCGTAGCAGGTGAAGATGCCGCCGTTGTCAACGGAGACTGTTCCGCCGTTTGGCGGGTTCGCCGAGACATCAACGGTGAAGGTCATCAACGCGAAGTGGGCGGTGAAGAGGTGGTCTCTGTCGGCGTAGAATGTATAAGAGAGGTCGTTGGAGACGATGGTGCCGTCGTCGTCTTCCCATCCCACAAATTCGTAACAGTCAATGGGTTCGGCGATGATGGTTACCTCTCCGCAGGTATAGCCGTCGGCGCCGTAGGTGTTGCCGCCGTCCGGTGGGTCGGACTGGGTTACGATGTTGAAGGTTTTAAGGATGAAAGTGGCGACCAAGATTGTTGGTTTGGTGATGGAGAAAGTATAGGAGGGGTCGGACGAGACGGGAAACTCGTATTCATTCGTCCAGTGTAGAAATTCGTAGCAGTCGCAATCGCTATCGGGTGTGGCAGTTACCGTTACGGCGTCGCCGTGCGTATAGATGCCGGCGCCGTCAAGTGTTACGCAGTCCAATGGGGGGTTGGTGTAGAGGATGACGCTGTACTCTTTCAGTTTGAAGTTGGCGGTTAAGACGAGGTCTTTGTCCACGAAGAAGGTGTAAGGATTGTCGGTGGATGCTATGCTTTCGTCTTCGTAGGTCCAGTTGACAAATTCGTAGCCGTCTTCGGGGTCTGCTGTGAGGGTAATGTATCCGCACGGGATGCCGGTACCGCCGCCGGAGGTCGTGCCGCCTTCCGGTGGTTCGGATAATGTGATGATGTTGAATAGTTTGGGTTCAAAGTTGGCTGTCAGCGTGCGGTCGCCGGTTACGACAAAGGAATAGGCGGAGTCGGGATGAACCACGATGCCGTTTTCATCCGTCCAACTGACGAAAGTGTAACACGGGTCGGGAGTGGCTTCGACGAGCAAGAAATATAAACAGGGATAGATGCCCTCACCGGTAACGGTGCCGGCGCCCGGCGGGTTGACTTCTAAGATGATTTCGTAGTCATCCCATTTGAAGTTGGCGACTAAATCGCGGTCTTCGGTTACGGTAAATTCGTAATCGGCGTCGTAGGAGACAATCACGTCGCCCTCTGTCCAGTTAAGGAAAGTGTAACACGGGTCATTGGGCGTCGCCGAAACGATGATGGTTGTGCCGCAGGCGTAGTTGCCGTCGCCGGAGACGGTGCCGCCGTCCGGCGGGTTGGGCGAGAGGGTGATGTCGTGGTAGTTTGTTGTCAGGGTTAGGAGTATGATGCTGTCGCAGCCGGCGTCGGTGAGGAATGGGTGGGAGTATTCGCCGGGGTCGGTTAAGAGTTGTCCGTAGAAGTCGTAGGTTTCGTCTATGCAGATGATGTCGGAGATTGGGATGATGTAGGTTGGGTTGACGGTCAGGGTGAGAAGTATGATGCTGTCGCATCCGGCAGTGTTTTGGAATATTTCGGTGTATTCGCCGGCTTCGGTTAAGAGGTTGCCGTAGAAGTTGTAGGTTTCGCCTTGGCAGATGGCGTCGTCGAGGGGGGTGATGTCGGCGGGTGTCATGGTCAATTCTACGGGTTCGGATGTTGCGCGGCAGTTTGGTTGGTCTATGGATGTGGCGTTTCCGATGAGCAGGTGGTAATAGCCTTCGTCGGTGGCGGTCATGGCGGGTATGGTGTAGGTTGCGGTGAGGGGGCTTGTTCCGGTGGCGGTGATGAGGGTAGTCCATGGGTCGTCGCCGGTGGGGCTGTATTCCCAGCGGTAGGTTAACGGGTTGCCGAAGGTTCCGTCGTCGGTGTAGGTTCCTTCCAAGGTGATGGGTATTCCTTCGCACACGGCTGTTTCCATAGATGATATTGTTACGGGCGGGGTGCAGAGATGGATTTCGATGTCGTCGAGCACGAGGTCGTTGCCGTTGCCTCCGGGGGCTCTGTTATAGATGGATAAGATTACGGAAGAGGATATTGTTTGAAAACTGAAACCATATTGTTGCCATGTTGGCGCAAGTAAGGTTTTAGGGATGTATCCCGTTACATATTCTGCCAAGACGTCGAGGGTGGCGGCGTCTTGCAATATAAAACGCAAGTCGGGGTCGCTATACCCCGGCGCTACTTTCATCAGGTTTCCTATCCATGTGGAGAAATAGAGTTCGGAGCCATCACACAGGTCGTCTATCTGCATGGTGTAGAATAATCCGGGTGAATAATCGGCGTTTACCAGCATGTAATAGCCTATTGTGGGGTCATCCGGATAGGTATGGTCGTAATATTGATGCCAATTACCGTTAAGATTACCTGATTTCATGATTCCATAGTAACCATCATTGACGGTTCCGCTCGGTTGAAAGATGTAATCGGTCGTTCCCGGTGGTAGCGGGGTGGTAGAGCGGTCGGGGTCGGCGGGGTCGTTTCCTCCGAAGTCTTCCCGGAAGAGCAATGTTCCGTTGACGGCACAATCCACCGGCGTGCTGCCGCAACTTTCGCTTAAAAAGATGGTGATAGGAACTCTGTCATAGACGATGTCGCCCACTCTCGGTTCGACCCAGAATGTTTGCGGCGGGGAGACGTTGGTAACGGTATAGGAGGTGGAGGGGATAACGTTTAACGGTGTCCCGCCGACGTCGGTGTCGTACCAATAGAAGTCCACATCGGCGATGGGTTCTATTTCCAACAGCACGTCGGCGCCCGGACAGGCGATATATTGCAACGCCAACGGTATTACTGCTACCTCACGGTCTATCACTTTCAAGTTTAAGATGACGGTGCTGTCGCAGCCTTGCGGCGTTTGCAGGTAGAGCGTTTCGGTGATGATGCCGGCGGTTGTCAGCAATCCAAGGTCGAAGCCGAACTTGTCGTAATAGTTGCCGATGGTGTCTTCGTCGCTGATCATGTTGACGTAAACGGGATGGACGAGCAGTTTTAAAATGACGGTACTGTCGCATCCCTGATACGTCGGGACGACCTTCGTGTAGGTTTGCAATCCTGAGAAGTTTTGTTCCGGTAAGGTAAAACCGTTGCCCGTGTATGTGGCATATTGACAGACGTCGTCGTTGACGATGGTGGTTTTTTCAGGTAAAACGTTTATGTTAAATATCACCAAACTGTCGCATCCTGCCGCACTGATAAATAACAGCGTGTCTATAAATAGTCCTTCCTGATAGAGGGTGAAGTCGAAGCCGTATTGCTGAAACGGTTCGCCGGCGCAGATGTCTCCGGTGATGAGAAACTCCGCCGGTTCGACGACGGTGAGATTGAGGGTAACGGGGATGTCGCAGTTGTCGGTTTGGATGGTGGTGGTGTAGGTGCCGGATGTGGTTGCGATGATGTCGTAGGCGGTGTATGTTTCGCCTTGACATATTGTTTCGTTGAGGGTGATTGGCTCGTTGACGTCCACGACGACGGTTTGGCTTGCCGACGCCGCACATCCGGTTTCGGAACTGGAGCAGTCAATTTTTGAGGTGATGGTAACGGTGTAGGTGGTGGTTACGGCGGGACTGACGGTGATGAAACCTTCGGTGGAGCCGGTGTTCCAGAGATAGGTCAGACAGCAGTCGTAGATATAGGTGTAGGGGTAATTGCCTGGGCAGATTTGTGTTTCGGGATAATCCATGTCGTCGAGCAATGCCCAGAGGGTGATTTCCTCACCGGCAGTGCAGAGCGCCGGGTCTATCGGTTCGATGCGCACGGCGGGCGTGGGCAGGACGTTGAGCGCCAATATCACGATGCTGTCGCAATCCAACGCCGACGTGAGATGTTTTTCATAAACAAAATAACCCAGTTCGTTCTGCACGCCGAGGTTGAAGTTGTATTGGTTAAACTCCTCGCCGAGACAGACCTGTTTGTTGAGTTGGATATGGTAAGATGGTCGCGGGAATATTGGTAGGGTTGTGGAGCCGCTACCACAGCCGTTGGCGCCTTGCAGGATGAGTTCGCACGGGGTGTCGTCGGTGAAATAGAGAGTTATTTGCGGCTTGTAGATGCTTCCGACCGCCACGGCGTTGTCGGGCAGCAGCCATTGGAACCATGTGAGCGTTTCGGAGCCGAGGAAGGAGTATGTAAAGAGTTCGTCGGTGCAGGGCGACGCCTCGCCTTCGATGATGTCAGGCATTGAGAAACTGACACTGACGGTCAGTTCCAGAATGTTGTATGTGTCGCAATCGGGTGGAATGTTTCCCGTGAGGAGGGTGTCGCGCCATACGCCCGGCGGCGGCTCGATGATGTTAAAGCCGTTGTCGGTGTAATTTTCGCCGTGGCAGATGGCGGCTGTGATGTGGTTGTAGCGTTTTACGACAGTGAGGTAGAGGTTGATGACAAGGTCGTCGTCGCAGGCGGCGGGGTTGATGATTACTATTTGGTAGAAGAACTGCCCCGGCGGTTGCGGCGGCAGGTTGAAACCGTGCTGGGTGTATGTTTCGCCTTCGCAGATGGTGTCGGTGAAGTCGCCTGTCTGGATGCCGCCCGGGTTGTTGGAGACGTAGGCATAGAGGGTAAACTGACATCCCGTCGCCGCGGTGATGGTGCAGTAGATGTCTGTGTTGTTGACGTCGCCGGTGTTGAAGGTGGCAGTGTTTCCGGTAGAGCCGTCAGACCAGAGATAACTTTCGAAGTCTTCGGGTGCCGCGAGGGTGAACGTTTCGCCGAGGCACTCATCCAATTGCAGTTGGTTCGACATGCACGACGCCGTGAAGTATGCGTAGCCGAAGTGTCCACCGGCGCCGCAGTCGTAAGTGATAAACTGCACCTGCACCTCCTGGCCGACATATTTCAACAGGTCTATGCCGACGTTGGTCCAGTCGCGCCAGCGAATAGCGACTCCCACGTTTGGCTGATAGGTTTGGAAGCCAGGTATACCTGCGCCGGCGCTGACGTCGTAGTCGGCGCACGCCTCCACCAACTCGCCGTCGGCGTCGGTAACGCGCAACACAAAGCGTGGCTGTATAATGTGCTGGTGTCCGGGGTCTTCAAGCACGACCGCAAACTTGATCAGCAGCATGGCATTGTTCACGTCCACCGTGAACTTATAACTCAGCGCCTCTGCTTCGGCGTAGATCTGCTCGTTGCCGAGTTTGATGACCTGCGTCTCTCCTGCAGGCAACAGGCTGAGCGCGCCGCCGGTGTTAGGGTCGGTGCCGGGCGCCGTTATCAGCGTGTGCCTGCCGGGGACAACGCCCTCCACCGCAAACGGACCGCCGATATAGGTATAGCCGGTGTATGCCGTTACGTATGGCGAATATAAATTCGTGAAGTCGGGACAGACGGCTATTGCCGATGTGCAGAGACTTAATGCTGCGAGGAGGGTTGATAACTTTTTCATGATTTAAAGATTTAAAGATGTTGTCTGAACTGTGATTTTAGGGTGATTTGAATGATGGGCATGATTTTGCCCAGTCCCATAAGCCCTGAAAGGGCGACATCCATTGCCCATTCCATGATGACGCCCTTTCAGGGCTTGATATGGATGTTGGTTTATGGGCGTAGGGCGTTGCCCTACGCAGGGGGATGTAAGGGCTTCGCCCTTATTATTGCCCGTCATCCTGTCCATGCGATTCATCGGCTCACTCGGAGTGAACCGATGAATGCCCACCCCGTTACCCTCCGTCCCGTCATTGCGGGCAACGGCCCGCAATCTCCCGCAAACAACGGGATTGCGGGTCAAGCCCGCAATGACGGCGTGAGGCGGGGGCGCGGCGGCGTTGGGGATGGTAGAGACGTTGCGCGCAACGTCTCTACATTGCCGTCGCGCGTCGCACGCCATTGTCTGAACTGTGATGTTAGTGTGATTTAAATGATGGGCATGATTGCCCGCATACGCCTCCCTCCGGAAGGAGGGAAATTTGGATAACCCCGTGCCAGCGTAGCGCAGCACGGGGTAAATGAAGCCTCTATCCGCTGAACTCCGTAGGTGTTCAACATCCATCGCTGATAATACCGTTGAATTACGGAGTTCGGAGAGGTGTGGTGGTAGTTCCTTACCCCGAGCTGCGCCTGTCGGCTGGCACGGGGTTATCCATGTTTGCCTCCTACGGAGGCTTTTTCCGCTCCTCCTTGTTGGAAACGAGGAGGCGATGTTGTCCCGTCTCCGACGGGGGGCGTTGTGTTTATATTCTTTCATGTCTATCATTAAAATCATTTTAAAATCACAGTTCAGACTACTCCGCCACGCAACGGATGCTGAAGCCGCTCGTTCTACCGCTGCTGTTGGTCGGATACACCGCCCCATAGGAGATGTACAAGAAGGAAGCGGAGGTACCAGTAACACTGCTACTCCAGTAGTACCCGCTCGTGCCGGCGCTGCTAAGATTGCCATTGTAGTGGCTGCGGACGCCTGCGACGGGGAGGAAGATGGTGTTGCCGGTGGCGTTATCAATAAAATGATAGCCGCCGAGGGTGTAGTCCCAGTCGTGTGCTACGTAGGCTGTATTTGCCAAACTTTGAAATTCTGCATGTGTCGGTACGCGCCAGCCGCAAGGGCAGGGGTCGTTGACGGTTTTTTCGGGAGCGTTTTCTGTGCCGGCGTTCCAGAGAGCAGGGTCTTGTGGGGTGCGCCAGTCGTAAGGGGAAGTTGCCTGTCTTATAAAATATCCGCAAGGCGCGCCGGGGCAGGGAACCTGTCCATCACCGTCCAATACACTCACAGCGCCATCTGCATTGTCACCGCAAGGCGGCGAGAGGGGCCAGCAAGGGCTGTCGAGGTCTTCGTGTCCATCGCTTTTGCGTCCCCACTGAAAATATGCCCCGTATTCTTGGGGACTTGCCACAAACCCGCCGCCCACGTCTAAGTTGCGTGTCGCCCAGCAGACGCCATTTATCATCACGCAGTCCGGCACGCAACTCTGATCCGGCGCTTCCACCTTAAAGAAAAACTTGCCATAGCGCACGTTGTCGTTGTAGTTGTACCAGGTGATGGTTTTGCCGGTGCCGGTGGTTTGGTCGAAGAGGTCGCCGGTAACGGAAATGGCTTCTAACCAGTCGCACTGGTTGGGACTGTAATATAAGGTAACATCCACGGGCAGGTCGCTTACCAGGTCGTAGGTTACGACCACCTCTCCGGGGCAGGAGAAGTCGGCATGCGTGGCGACGGCGGCGGAGGGGGAGGAGGGAGGGAAATATCCCACGATGATGGCGTCCCAGCCGCCTTTTCCCGTGATGCCTGCCCAGTCGCCGGTGCCGAACTCGGTTGCATATCCTGCCGCCACAACGCCATCGGCAACAGCCGTAACGGCATTATAAATGTCTTCGTTGCTTCCGCCTAAGTTCTTTTTCCATACCACATTGCCATCATTATCGTACTTTACAATAATAGCATCCATGTCGCCTTTTCCCGTAACGCCCATCCAGTCGCCGTTGCCGAAAGAGTCGATATACGAATGTCCCACTGCCACAACGCCATCAGAAACAATAGTAACGCCATAATAATAATCAGCGCTACTCCCACCAAAGTTCTTTTTCCATAACACATAGCCGTCATTGTCATATTTCACAATAATAGCATCATAGTAGCCTTGTCCCGTCACGCCCGTCCAGTCGCCGTTGCCGAAAGAGCCGACAGCCGAACGTCCCACTGCCACGACACCATCGAAAGCAACCGTAACACCATCATACCTGTCATCGCTGCTCCCACCGAAGTTCTTTTTCCATACCACATCACCACTGTTGTTGTACTTTACAATAACAGCGTCCATGTAGCCGTTTCCCGTGAAGCCTGCCCAGTCGCCGTTGCCGAAAGAGCCGGAATACGAATATCCCACTGCCACAACGCCATCGGAAACAGCCATAACGGCGTTATAATAATCTCTGTCGCTCCCGCCAAAGTTCTTTTTCCATACCACATTGCCGTCATTGTCGTACTTTACAATAATAGCATCCACGTCGCCTTTTCCCGTAACGCCCGTCCAGTCGCCGTTGCCGAAAGAGTCGGGTTGAGAATATCCCGCCGCCACAATGCCATCGGAAACAGCCGTAACGGCATTATACCTGTCTTCGCCGCTCCCGCCAAAGTTCTTTTTCCATACCACATCGCCGTTGTTGTCGTATTTTACAATAATAGCATCATAGTAGCCTTGTCCCGTCACGCCCGTCCAGTCGCCGTTGCCGAAAGAGTCGAGATACGAATATCCCGCTGCCACAATGCCATCGGAAACAGTCGTAATGGCATAATATATGTCAGTGCTGCTCCCACCGAAGTTCTTTCTCCATAACGCATCGCCATTGAGGTTGTACTTTACAATAGTAGCGTCATATGCGATGCTGCCTTTTCCTGTAACGTCCACCCAGTCGCCGGTGCCGAAAGAACTGGCATATGAATATCCTCCGGCCACAACGCCATCGGAAACAGCAGTAACGGCGTTATAAAAATCAGCGCCGATCCCCCCAAAGTTCTTCTTCCATGCCACATCCTGCGCCGAAGCCGAGGCGAGGCTCAGGGCAAGGAGGAGGATTTGCGATATGCGATGTGCGATGTGCGACTTGCTCCTCCTCGTTTCCAACGAGGAGGCAATGTCTTTTCGTTTCCGACGAGTTTCCATAACATTATCTATTTGGCATTCTGTCATTTTATTTCGACGCTGCAAAGGTACAAATTTTTATTCTTTCATGTCTATCATTAAAATCATTTTAAAATCATTGTAGAGACGTTGCGCGCAACGTCTCTACTCCGCCACGCAACGGACACTGAAGCCGTTCGCCCTGTTGTTGCTGTTGTTCACGTAGAAGTTGCCGCTGTAGAAGTACAAGTAGAAAGCGTAGCTACCGTTAGGAGTACTGCTCCAGTAGTGCCCGGCCGTGCCGGCGTTGTAGAGCGCGCCATTGTTGCTGTTGCGGTAGCCGGCGGCGGGGAGAAAGAGAGAGGCGTTGGTGGCGTTGTCGGTAAGAAGATAGCCATTAACTCCATTTTTCGTAGTCCATAGCCACGTTACATAAGTTTCATTTACTAACTTGTCAAAGTCTGCTTTCGTTGGCACCCGCCAGCCGCAAGGACAGGGGTCGTTGACGGTTTTTTCGGGAGCGCTTTCTGTGCCGGCGTTCCAGAGGGTACCGTCTTGTGGGGTACGCCAGTCGTAAGGGGAAGAATCACCTGTTATAAACTTCCCTATGTAACTCCCGGCAGGCTGCCCATCGCCGTCCAAGTCCCCGCCGGATATGGGACCCGTGACGGTTGGACTGCTACTGTCCTCATGCCCGTCGGATTTGCGTCCCCATTGAAAATATGCGCCATAGTCTTCGAAATTGTCCACAAACCCGCCGCCCACGTCCAGGTTGCGTGTTGCCCAGCAGACGCCATTTATCATCACACAGTCCGGCACGCACTGATCCGGTGCTTCCACTTTAAAGAAGAACTTGCCATAGCGCACATTGTCGTCGTAGTTGTACCAGGTGATGGTTTTGCCGGTGCCGGTGGTTTGGGCGAAGAGGTCGCCGGTTACGGAGATTGCCTCTAACCAGTCGCACTGGTTGGGGCTGTAGTAGAGGGTAACGTCCACGGGCAGGTCGCTGACTAAGTCGTAGGTTACGACGACCTCTCCGGGGCAGGAGAAGTCGGCTTGCGTGGCGACGGCGACGGAGGGGGGAGTGTCAAAATATTTCACGATGATGGCGTCCCCGCCGCCATTTCCCGTAAAACCTGCCCAGTCGCCATTGCCGAAAGAGGTGGGACCCGAATAATTCGCTGCCACGATGCCATCGGGGACAGTAGTAACAGCAAAATAATAATCAATGTCGTTACCGCCGAAGTTCTTTTTCCATATCACATCGCCGCTGTGGTTGTACTTTACAATAATAGCATCAAAGCCGCCATTTCCCGTAAAACCTGCCCAGTCGCCATTGCCGAAAGACCCGAAATATGAATATCCTGTTGCCACGATGCCATCGAAAACAGTAGTCATGGATCTATAAGAATCAGCGCTACCGCCGCCGAAGTTCTTTTTCCATACCACATCGCCACTGTGGTCGTACTTTACCATAATAGCATCATCGCTGCCTTGTCCTGTAACGCCTGCCCAGTCGCCGTTGCCGAAAGAAGTGAAATATGAATTGCCTCCTGCCACGATACCATCGGAAACAGTCATAACGGTATAATAATAATCAGTATTGCTTCCACCGAAATTCTTTTTCCAAACCACATCGCCATTGTGGTCATATTTTACAATAATAGCGTCGGCGCTGCCTTTCCCTGTAACACCCGTCCAGTCGCCGTTGCCGAAAGAGTTAGAATGCGAATATCCTGCCGCCACGACGCCATCGGAAACAGTTGTAACGGCATAATAGATGTCTTCACTGCTCCCGCCAAAATTCTTTTTCCAGACCACATTGCCGTCGTTGTTGTACTTTACAATGATGGCGTCATCGCTGCCGTTTCCCGTAATACCCGTCCAGTCGCCGTTGCCGAAAGCAGCCGACGAACCCACCGCCACAATGCCATCGGAAACAGTAGTAACGGCATTATACACATCAGAGGCGCTACCGCCAAAGTTTTTTTTCCATACCACATTGCCAGCGTTGTCGTATTTTACCATAATAGCGTCCTCATAGCCTTGTCCCGTAACACCCATCCAGTCACCGTCGCCGAAAATAAAGGCATATCCCGCCGCCACAATACCATCGGAAACAACCGTAACGGCATTATACACATCGGGGGCGCTACCCCCAAAGTTTTGTTTCCATTCCACACCACCACTGTTGTTGTACTTTACAATAATGGCGTCATCGCCGCCATTTCCCGTAACACCCGCCCAGTCGCCGGCGCCGAAAGCAGCCGACGAACCCACCGCCACAATGCCATCGGAAACAGCCGTAACGGCATAATACCCATCCGTGCCATTCCCCCCAAAGTTCTTCTTCCAAGCCACCTCCTGCGCCGAAGCCGTGGCAAGGCTCAGCGTCAAAACGAGGATTTGCGATATGCGATGTGCGATGTGCGACTTGCGATGTGCGCCCCCCCTCCTTTGGAGGGGGCAGGGGGAGGTGCGATGGGTAATTGTCTGAACTGTGATTTTAATGTGATTTAAATGATGGGCATGATTTGAATCCTTCGGATTCACGTTGCTATTCCCCCGTCCCGTCATTGCGGGCTTGACCCGCAATCCCGTTGTTTTCGGGAGATTGCGGGTCAAGCCCGCAATGACGACACACGCACCGGAAGCGCTTCCAACGGTCTTGTGTCTAACAGTCTTGTGTCTATCTTCCATGGCATTCTGTTATTTTATTTCAACGCTGCAAAGGTAGTAAATTTTATTCTTTCATGTCTATCATTAAAATCACATTAAAATCATCGTTCAGACTACTCCGCCACGCAACGAATGCTGTAGCCGGATGATCGGACGTGGTCTTGACCCGTGATACAGAAACCGCTGGCAAAATACAAACCGCGGGAATATGAGACGACATTGGAAATGCCGCTGCTCCAATAAGACCCCTGCGTGCCGACGTTGCTAAACCCGCCACCGGTGTTGTCGCGGTGGCCGCCGGCGGGAAGGAAGATGGTGTTGTTTGTGTTGTTGTCGGTGAAAAGGAGTCCGTAAACGCCATTTTGGGGGATCCAGTTGCGTTTTACATAAGTTAGGTCAATTAAACTGTTCAGTTCTTCCAGTGTCGGCAGGCGCCAGCCGCAGGGACAGGGGTCGTTGACGGTTTTTATGGGCGCGTTGTATGTGCCGGCGTCCCAGAGAAAATTGTCTGAAGGGGTGCGCCAGTCGTAAGGGGAAGGATTGTTTGCTATAAACTTCCCGATATAACTTCCGGCAGGCTGCCCGTCGCCGTCCAAGTCCCCGCCGGATATGGGACCCGTGACGGTTGGACTGCTACTGTCTTCATGCCCGTCGGACTTGCGTCCCCACTGAAAATATGCCCCGTATTCTTGGGAACTTGCCACAAACCCGCCGCCCACGTCTAAGTTGCGTGTTGCCCAGCAGACGCCGTTTATCATCACACAGTCCGGCACGCACTGCTCCGGCGCTTCCACCTTAAAGAAGAACTTGCCATAGCGCACGTTGTCGTTGTAGTTGTACCAGGTGATGGTTTTGCCGGTGCCGGTGGTTTGGGCGAAGAGGTCGCCGGTTACGGTGATTGCCTCTAACCAGTCGCACTGGTTGGGACTGTAGTAGAGGGTAACGTCCACGGGCAGGTCGCTCTCCAAGTCGTAGGTTACGACGACCTCTCCGGGGCAGGAGAAGTCGGCGTGCGTGGCGACGGCGGCGGAGGGGGGACTGTCAAAATATTTCACGATGATGGCGTCATCGTCGCCTTTTCCTGGAATGCCCTCCCAGTCGCCATTGCCGAAAGCGTTCAGAGATGAAATTCCCGCTGCCACTACGGCATCAGAAACAGTCGTAATGGCTTGATAAACATTAGCGTCGTTGCCGCCAAAATTCTTTTTCCATTCTATGTCGCCGTTGTTGTCATATTTTACAATAATAGCATCCTCGAAGCCTTTTCCCGTCACGCCCGTCCAGTCGCCGGTGCCGAAAGAACCGGCTGTTGAATATCCCACAGCCACGATGCCATCGGAAACATCCGTAACGGCATTATACCCATCAATACCGCTTCCGCCAAAATTCTTTTTCCACATCACATCGCCGTCATTGTCGTATTTTACGATAATAGCGTCATCGCCGCCTTTTCCTGTAACGCCCGTCCAGTCGCCGGTGCCGAAAGAGCTGGCTTGAGAATATCCCACAGCCGCAATGCCATCGGCAACAGCCGTAACAGCCCAATACAAGTCACTGCCGCTTCCGCCAAAGTTCTTTTTCCATACCACATCGCCGCTGTGGTCGTATTTCACAATAATAGCATCAGAGCTACCTTTTCCCGAAATGCCCATCCAGTCGCCGGTGCCGAAAGAGCCGGCTGTTGAATATCCCACAGCCACGATGCCATCGGAAACAGTAGCAACGGCTTGATAATAATCATTGCCGCCACTGCCAAAATTCTTTTTCCATACTACATTGCCGTTGTTGTCATATTTTACAATGATGGCATCCGTAGCGCCTTTTCCCGAAACGCCTGCCCAGTCGCCGGAACCAAAAGAGTTCGCCCATGAATATCCCACAGCCACGATGCCATCGGCAACAGCCGTAACAGCCCAATACAAGTCACTGTCGCTTCCGCCAAAGTTCTTTTTCCATACCACCTCGCCGTCGTTGTCGTACTTTACAATAATAGCATCATTGCCGCCTTTTCCCAGAACGCCCGTCCAGTCGCCGTTGCCGAAAGAGCCGGAAATTGACCATCCCACCGCCACGACGCCATCGGAAATAGTAGTAACGGCGTAATAAATATCAGAGCTACTGCCACCAAAATGCTTGTTCCATGCCACATTGCCGCTGTGGTCGTATTTTATGATAATAGCATCCTGCCCGCCTTTTCCCGTAACGCCCACCCAGTCGCCGGTACCGAAAGAGCTGATATCCGAATTTCCCACTGCCACAACACCATCGGAAACAGTAGCAAGAGCATAATACGCATCAAGGGCGCTTCCCCCAAAGTTCTTCTTCCAAGCCACCTCCTGCGCCGAAGCCGTGGCGAGGCTCAGGGCAAGGAGGAGAATTTGCGATATGCGATGGGTAATTGTCTGAACTGTGATTTTAATGTGATTTAAATGATGGGCATGATTGGATTGCATAAAAATCCTGTCAATCCTTAAATCATGAAAATCATGGTTCAGACAATTAACGCTGGATTGCTTCGCTACGCTCGCAATGACGACACACGCACCGGAAGCACCTCCAACGGTCTTGTGTCTAACAGTCTTGTGTCTATCTTCCATGGCATTCTGTTATTTTATTTCAACGCTGCAAAGATAGTGAATTTTTTATTACCTTTGCCGACAAAAAGTAAAACAGATGGAGCGTTGGTTTACAGAGATATTACGAGACCCGGTTTCTTCGGATGTTTTGGAAGATGACGGCGGTTTGTTATGCAATGCCGTAACGAAACAAAGTTATCCGGTGCGTCGGCAGATTCCCGTTTTCACCGAAGGCAGGGCAGCGGATGTTACGACCGAGTTGCACACAAAGTCGAACAGCCGTTTCGACTACATCGCCCATTATGAAGCCGATGCGGAGGTCTTCGATTACTGTTCTCCGCACCTCTCCCCGTCGGCAAACGCCGAAGAAACCATTTTGAGGAAGATGATAGCGAAGAACATTCCCCGCGACGCCACATTGTTGTTGGATGTGGGATGCGGCTCGGCGTGGTTTGCCGGACATTTCGTCCCTACGGGGAAAAGGGTGGTTTCGTTGGATGTTTCGTTTGTCAACGCCTCCAAAGCCATGACGTTGACGTCGGCGTCCAACCATGCCGCCGTGGTTGCCGATGTCTATCGGTTGCCGTTTGGGGAGAACACCTTTGACGCCATCGTCGCGTCGGAAATCATTGAGCATCTCTACGACCCCGCGCTGTTTGTGCAAAAGTTGATACACATCTTAAAACCCGGCGGCAAGTTAATCATCACGACGCCCCACAACGAACCCATAGAATACAACCTCTGCGTCCATTGCAACAGACCCACACCCCGAAATGCCCATCTACATTCGTTCAACAGGGAAAAAATAGAGCAAATCGTAGCGACAGTTCCCACAAAAGAGGTTAAAATAAAACTATTCAACAACACGTTATTGATGAAATTACGGCTTCACTTATTGCTGAAAAAGACGTTTGTATGGCGAATGTTGGATGCCATGACAAATAAAGTATTTAAAAAAGCCAAACGGATAATGGTTGTTTTGACGAAAAAAGATGTATCTTTGCAGACTAAATACAGAAAAAAATATCAATGATTTACAAATAATATCGTTATGGAAACTTTTGCAATAAGATACAACCCTAAAAACATGGTGATAACAAAATTCCTTGAGGCACTCTCCGGCATGAGAGGTGTAGAAGTATTACAAACTGAGAATGAATTTACTCTTGAGGATTTGCAAGAAATAGAAAAAGCACGAAAGTCAGATATTTGTAAAGATATAACTAAATTAGAAGAGTTATTAATATCCAAATTATGATTGTTGTATATTCAAAAGCGCTTGAAAAGAAAATCGAAAAAATGACTGATAAGGTTGCAATTAAGCGATTATTGGTCCTTATAAAACTTTTAAAAGAAGCCAAGAGTTTAAGAGAGATACCGGATGTGCTTCCCATAAAAGGAGCGCCGGGGCTTTATAGAATAACAACAGGCGATTATCGCTTAATTATTGAACCTGTTAAACACGAGGTAATAGTTATCTTGTTAATAGACTACCGTAAACGAAACGAAAAAACATACAAAGGACTTAATTAATTACTGTACAATCTACATGGAAAAAGAAGAAAGAAGACGTATTGCTATCGGCTGCGACCACGCAGCGTTTATGTTAAAGGAATCGGTAAAGAAACATTTGCAGGCTGCGGGTTACGAGGTGTGCGATTACGGATGTTTTTCGAGTGAGTCGGTGGATTATCCCGACATGGTACACCCGTTGGCGAGCGACGTCAACGACGGAAAGATAGCGCGCGGGATTGTGTTGTGCGGCTCCGGCATCGGCGTGAGCATGGTCGCCAACAAATATCCGAAAGTACGTTGCGCCTTATGCTGGAACGTCGAATTAGCCCGACTGTGCCGTCAACATAACGACGCCAACATGTTGGCGTTGGGAGCGCGATTCATCCCCGAAAAAGAGGCGTTGGAGATAGTGGACACGTTTTTGAATACACCTTTTGAGGGAGGACGACACCAAGGACGAGTTGATAAGATATAAAAAAGATGTATCTTTGCACTTTGATAGATAAACAGATGGAAGAGAAAGTAATGGATAAAACGATTAGCGATAAAATAAGTTTTATCAGTTTCATCGTTCCTGCGTTTGCAGAAGCATATAAAATGCCTGTACCTGCTGCGTTTAAGTACCTGAAAAAGTACGGCGGTTGGGATTTTCTAAACAAACATTGGTGGGCTTTGCATACAGATAATGACATTTGGGCTATTCACGATATTTACCAAATTTGCTATAAAAACGGAGGAATGAGGTAATGAAAGTGTATCATGGCAGTTATATGAAAGTTGATAAAATTGATTTATCAAAAAGCAAGCCGAATAAGGATTTCGGCAAAGGCTTTTATGTAACAAAATTCCGTAACCACGCCGAAGAGTGGGCAAAGACCATTGGCGAAAAAAACGGAACGGATGGTTTTGTAAGTGAATTTGACTTTTCCGAAAATGATTTTACAAAATCCATTTGCAAAATCAAACGTTTTGATGCCTATAATGAAGAATGGCTTGATTTTGTAGTGCAAAACAGAAATAAAAACAGCGAAACGCCTACCCATGACTACGATATTGTAATCGGTCCTGTGGCAAATGATAAAGTTCAAAACACATTACGACTTTATCTGAAAGGGAAAATTGCTAAAGAAAAGTTCCTGAAAATGCTTACACACCACGAAGAAACGCATCAAATTTGCTTTTGTACTTTAAATTCATTGCAAACCATTGACAGAATAGATGACACACCCACTTATGAAATAGTGATGATTTCCGAACCGATTATTGAAAAATTGATGGCAAATTTTAACTTGGATGCAGATAAAGCAACAAATTTGTTTTTCGATTCCGACACTTACAGTAAACTGTCTGATGCTGAAATCAAACTTTACGAAAAAGATTGGACTGAGGTATATAAATTGCTGTTGAGCGAACTAAAATTGTAAATATAACACAGAAAAACCTGCCCACAATATAACGGAACATGACAAATTGCAGCGAACTCATAATATTCAGAATTGTTGACAGCCATTTTCAGAACATGGCGTCGGTACTTGTTTTGAAGGAGTTGGACGGGGACAAGCATTTGCCGGTCTTCATCGGCGAGAACGAGACGAAAGCCATTCTACTGGCGTTGGAAGAGGCTAAGATAAAACGTCCGTTGACCCACGACCTGTTTGTAAACTTCATGCACGCCGTCCGGTGTTCGTTGAAGTATGTATTGATTTACCGCTTTTTCGAGAGCATCTATTACGCGCGGCTCTATTTTGCGGATGAAAACAAGAACGAGTTTTTTGTCGAATCGCGCCTTTCCGATGCCGTTGCCATTGCGTTGCGCTGTAAAGTCTCTGTCTTTGCCAACGAGGAAGTGCTGGAAGAAGCCGGCATTTCGAGTTCGCAAATGAAAGAAGGCGACACGGACTATGACCTGCCGGACGACCGGGACGACGAAACATCGTTATCGAACTACGACACCCAAGCGCTTGAAACCATATTGCAGGAAGTCGTCGAGAACGAAGATTTTGAAAAAGCCTCCCTGATACGAGATGAAATTAACAGAAGAAAAAAGATATAATTATGTTTAGTTTTTTAGAAGAATTTACTCCCATAGCGCGTGGTTTGTTGGGGATTGTCGTCTTGCTCGCCATCGCATTCCTTTTGAGCAAAAACAGAAAAGCCATCAACTGGAAGACCGTCTTAATAGCGCTCGGCTTGCAGATACTTTTAGCGGTCTGTATCTTATACGTGCCGTTTGTCCGGATTATTTTTGAAGTGGCAGGAAAGATGTTTGTCAAAATTCTGGATTTCACCAGAGATGGCAGCGAGTTTTTATTCGGGTCAATGCTCGACACCCACTCCTACGGCTATATCTTCGCCTTGCAGGTGCTTCCGACCATCATTTTCTTTTCGGCGATCACCAGTTTGTTGTTTTATCTGGGCGTGGTGCAGGTGATAGTAAAAGGGATGGCGTGGTGTATGACCAAAACCATGAAACTCTCCGGTGTGGAGAGTCTTTCGTTGGCGGGGAATATCTTTCTGGGACAGACCGAAGCGCCGTTGTTGGTCAAAGCCTACCTTCCCAAAGTGAACGCCTCGGAGTTGTTTATGATCATGAGCGGCGGAATGGCAACGATGGCGGGCGGCGTGTTGGCGGCTTACATCGGACTGCTCGGCGGCGACGATCCCGTCATGCGTGCCGAGTTTGCCAAACATCTCCTGTCGGCGTCGGTCATGGCGGCGCCGGGCGTGGTCGTCATGTCGAAAATCATCATGCCGCAGACAGAACCCGTCAATCCCGACCTGACCGTCTCCAAAGAAAAAGTGGGCAGTAATATCTTAGACGCCTTCTCCAACGGCACGACGGAAGGATTAAAACTCGCCGTCAACGTCGCCGGAATGTTGTTGACGTTTATCGCATTCATCGCGCTTGTCAATTACGTCTTAGGCGGACTTATCGGCAACTGGACAGGGTTAAACGAACAGGTTAACGCCATCTCACACGGGCAGTTTTCGCAACTCTCGTTGCAGTTTATCTTAGCGTATGCCTGTGCACCCTTGATGTGGCTTATCGGCGCACCCTCGTCCGACATCTTTCTTCTCGGACAACTCTTGGGAGAGAAAACCATCATCAACGAATTTATCGGCTACGCCAGTTTGAACAACATGAAAATCAATGCGATGTTATCAAGTCCCAAGTCGGTTATCATCGGCACCTACCTGCTGTGCGGATTTGCCAACTTCGCCTCCATCGGCATCCAGATAGGCGGCATCGGCTCACTGGCGCCAAACAAAAGAGGCGACCTCTCCAAATTAGGACTGAAAGCGCTCATCGCCGCCGCCATGACTGCGCTCCTCTCGGCGACAATCATCGCTGCGATATGGAATTAATTTTACAAAAAAATGAAACAATACCTTGACCTCTTAGACCACGTCCTGAAAAACGGCGTCCGTAAGGAAGACCGCACCGGAACAGGAACCATCAGCGCCTTCGGCTATCAGATGCGTTTCGACATGAGCGCCGGATTCCCGCTGCTGACCACAAAGAAACTGCATCTGAAATCCATCATCTACGAACTGCTCTGGTTCTTGCGCGGCGACACCAACATCCGCTATCTGAACGAACACAACGTCTCAATTTGGAACGAATGGGCTGACGAAAACGGAGACCTCGGTCCCATTTACGGACATCAATGGCGGTCGTGGCGCGGCGCCGACGGCACAACCGTTGACCAGATAAAAAACGTAATCCGTTCCATCACCACCGACCCCGACTCCCGCCGTCATATCGTCAGCGCATGGAACGTGGGCGAGTTGGATAAGATGGCGTTGCCGCCCTGCCATATCCTGTTTCAGTTTTGGGTTGCCGATGGGAAACTGTCGTTGCAGTTGTACCAGCGGAGTTGCGACATCTTTTTGGGCGTTCCGTTCAACATCGCCTCCTACGCCATCCTGTTGCTGATGATGGCGCAGGTTACCGGACTGAAAGCGGGAGAATTTATCCACACCTTAGGCGATGCCCATATCTATCTCAACCACCTCGAACAGGTCAAAACCCAACTATCGCGACAACCCCGTCCCTCGCCTACCCTGAAAATAAACCCGGAACGAACCTCTATCTTTGAGTTTCAATACGAAGATTTTATATTAGAAAATTACGACCCGCACCCCCATATTAAAGGAGACATTGCAGTGTGATGATAAATCCCCCCAAAGTTCAATACCCCTCAAACCATTCGTCGTCGTCGGAGCGTTTCAGTTTTTTATCATAATCAATATATCCCTTTTTCGGAATGGCTATTTCATACTCTTTGCCCGATTTGTTGGGTAATGTGCTGCTACGCAACCATGGGTTTAACTCTTTCAGTACGATGTAGGGCGTTTGCTGTTCTATGGCGAAGTCCACCAACGAGTTAACGGTGGTATCCACTTTCAGGTTTTCGGTCGGGATGACGGGATAGAGATCGCTCTTTTTGATGTAGAAACCGTATTCTATCGGGTTTTCCATGATGTATTTCAACGCGATGATGCGATAGACGTAGCGGGCGGTTTCCTGGTTGAAGACCATGTCGTAGTAGTTTTCGATTTTTTGAGCGTCTATGGTGGAATTAACGCGCCCATTGCCGGCGTTGTATGCGGCGGCGACCAACTCCCAGTTTTTGTAGTTGCGATACGACTTGCTCAGATAATCACACGCCGCCTGCGTGGCTTTTTCCAAATGGTAACGCTCGTCTATGTCGTCGTTGATTTCCAAGCGGTACTCCTTGCCCGTCTCTTTCAGAAACTGCCAAAACCCTTCTGCCTTGGCGGGAGAAACGACGTTGCGCAGTCCGCTTTCGGCAACGGCTAAGTATTTCATGTCGTCGGGGATGTTGTTCTTCTTCAAAATCGGCTCAATGACGGGGAAGAAGCGGTTGGCGCGTTTGATGATTTGCAGCGTCGTCCCGTGCATGTAACAGTTGGTTATCAACTCTCTTTCAAACGCTTCTTGGACGTAGAAAAAATTCATCGGCACCTCTTTCCCGCAGAAAGTTACCTTTTCGGGCAGCGGAACATCGTAAATCCGCTGCAAAACCTCCTCATCGGACGTTGAGACGACATATATCGTGTCTATCCGACTTTGCTGAATGCTATCCGTCTCCGACGGTTTGCCATTGCTGCCCAACAATAAAAAAAACGACAGCATCAAAACTGCTCCCAAAAGGATAAAAAAGCCATATTTTTTTATATTCATAGTACAAAGTTTTAATGATTTCTAATTAAATTACATCCCGTCATTGCGAGCGTAGCGAAGCAATCCAGAGTAGAAGCCTTTTTAACCACAAAGGGCACTAAGTACACACAAAGGCACACAAAGAGAATATACTGTTTAGCAACATTTTGTACTCTTTGTGAAAATCCTTTGCGACCTTTGTGGTAAAAAAAGGCAAAGCCAATGACGCCACGCATGCCTGCAATGTAACTTGTAACCCGTAACCCATAACTCATAACTCACAACTTTTAAACAGCGGCGCCGCCGCATCTTTCTCCGAAAGGATGGGATGTGCCACGCCCCAGTCAATATTCAAATCGGGGTCGTCCCAGCGGATGATCCCTTCGCTTTCTTTATGATAAACATTGGTGCATTTGTATTGAAACACCGTGTTCTCTTCTAATGCGACAAAGCCATGGGCGAAGCCCTCCGGAATCCAGAACATCAGCCGGTTCTCGCCGCTCAGCAACACCGACTGCCATTTTCCGTAGGTCGGCGAGTTTTTTCGCAAGTCCACCGCCACGTCCAACGCTACGCCATGCGCCACGCTCACCAACTTCCCCTGCGCGTAGGGCGGTTTCTGAAAGTGTAATCCCCGCAAGACGTGCTTTTTGGAGACGGAACAGTTGTCCTGCGCAAAATGCGTGGGCAGTCCGTGTTGTGCGAAGACGTCGCGGTTGAATGTCTCTAAAAACATCCCTCTGTCGTCCTGAAAGACGTCGGGGGTGATGATGAGCAAGTCTGCTATTTTGGTTTTATCGAGTTTCATGGTATTATCTGTTTTGATTTTTCTGTCAATTTCATCATTTTCTCAAAATCGCCGATGTAGTTTCTATCTTGAACAATCCGAAATTCGGTATATTCCGCTAATGCTTTTTCGTCGGCGTGTTCTTTGCTTATTTTTCCTAAGCCTTTGAGCAAAGGAAGATTATTCAAATTCATAAAGCCATTCATAAATTCAATCCATTGTTGCATGGTAGTAGGGAGACGCTGTTCAGCGCGAAGTTCCGCCATGTCTAAAAAAGCAGAAACAATCAGCGCTAACCGTTTCAATTCGTTTTCGTCAAGATAGTTTTTTGCAACGGTAACGTCGGTTCTAATAATTTTTCCATCGGGGGCATATTTCCATGTTGTTAAACCCATGTTGTTTTTGGTTTTGTCTGCGCGGTCGAAGATGATTTCCGCCGCAGTACCGCCGGCAATAGCAAAGTGAAGTTGATTTTGAATAAAAGCAAAAAAATGTCTGGCAATCTCGCTGTTCTTGTCATAATCGGAAGCAAGAGCAAAAATATCGGTGATTTTCAGGTAAATACGCCGTTCCGAGAGGCGAATTTCGCGGATACGTTCCAGCATTTCCCTAAAATACGATTCGTCGAATTTGCTGCCATGCTTAAATCGGTCATCGTTGATAACGAACCCTTTCTGAATGTATTCGTGTAAAACGCGCGTAGCAAACTTCCTGAACTGCGTGGCTTTGTGAGAGTTAACACGATAGCCAACGGAGATAACCATATCGAGGTTGTAAAAATCAATATCACGCGTTACTTCACGAGCGCCTTCAGTTTGAACTCGCCGAATTTTTCGGCGAGTTGGATTTTCATCCAATTCATTCGATTTGTAAATATTTCCGATATGGTCACTGATCGTTCGTGCATCAACATCGAAAAGTTGTCCCATCGTCTCTCGGCTCAACCACATATTATCATCAACAAAATAGACCTCCACCTCAGTTTCGCCTTTTTCATTGGTATAAAAAGCCAATCCAACACGTTCAGGTATTTCCGTATTGGATTTTCTGCGCCATTCGACAAGTTGGCTGTCTATTGTTTGCGGTACGTTCTGTGTTTGTGTTTTCGCCATGGTATTTTTACTTTTACCATTCAGGATTTATAACATCTTCAAAATATAATTTTACACCGTCTTTTTCCCAAATACTATATGCTATGGTATATGCTCCGCTATCGTCAAACATGTGTCGCTCTTTTCCTCCGAAAAATCCTAATGCTCCTTTTATAACATAATCATCTTCGGGGCTTACTATTTTTATTGCAGTTTCTTTTGTTCTTCCGTCTCCTGTTGAAAAAATTGCAGATAGTAAATTTCTAAATCTTTGAGAAATATACTCGTTGTCAACATATTTTTTTTGTTTATCTATGCAAATCGAAGTATGTAGTAGAACCGTTAAATCAACAGAATTTCTATCAAGCATAACCTTCCCAAGTTCAATAACTTTCTTACAATTCCCATTCATTGCGGCTCTATCAAAGTCTGCTCGCTCCGGGTTTCTCACAAAAGACAATCCACCATCTATTCGTTTGTAATGTGTCTGAAAAACTTCTCCATAATAGAGATAAAAACAATCTTCTTCTGTAATATCGGCAGGATTTGTCTTGATTTTCTCTAACAAGTTGGGATAAAAATACTGACTGGTCGAATCTGTAACTGCCGATTTTATTTTAGAATGAAAATCAATTGAAGCATTCTCTTGGGCATATATTTCCAAAGTAATACAGGATAATAAGAAAAAAAATATTGTTCTGCTCATCTTGTTTATATTTTTAATTTATTGTGATATTATATATTTTATTTGCGGCAAAGGTAATACTATTTTTTCAATTTTCAACTGTGACAACTTTTCTGTCAATTTCATCATTTTCTCATTTTTTCAGTATCCAAATCCCTGCTTTATCAGACCCTTTGCGTTCCAATACTCCTAATTGTTTCAATTTTTCAATGTTCCGATAAACCGTGGATTCATTGATTTTCATTTTCTTGGCAATTTCCGATTGTGAAATACCGTTATCTTTTGCTATAATTGCCAAAATCTTCTCTTGTGTTTTTAATAATTTTACACCTGCATTTACACCTGCATTTACACCTGCACCCTCTATTTCATTCTTCTGATATTTTTCTTTAAACTCTGCCGTCGCCTGCTTAATTGCCGAAAGCATAAATTGTGCAAAAATACCACTATCGTTATGGTGGGTAGAGCGCCTCAATGCACGATAATATTCTTGCTGATTGTGTGCAATAATGCTTTCAACAGGCAGCCAAGCAAAAACAGGATTTTCCTGATACAGTAAAAGCGTCTGCCACATTCTGCCCATTCGTCCGTTGCCATCGCTGAACGGGTGGATAAATTCAAATTCGTAATGAAAAATACAACTTTTTACTACTTGTGGAAGTTTTGCATTTTTTGCCCAATCAAGTAGTTGGCTCATTAACAACGGCACTCTTTGTTGAGGCGGCGCTATATGAATAGGCACTTTCCCATCAAAAACTCCAACGCCGGCATTACGGTATTTCCCTGCATCTGTTATCAAACCATTCATAAGCAAACCGTGTTGTCTCAATAAATCCTTTTCTTTGTAAGGGTTACATTCCAACAACTCGTCGTAGGCAACAATGGCGTTTTTCACTTCCAAAATATCTTTTTGAGGTCCCAATACGTGTTTTCCTTCTACAATATCCGTAACTTGCTCTAATGTCAAACTGTTTGCCTCAATCCATAATGACGAATGAATGGTCTTTATCCTGTTCTCCTTTCGCAGTTGCGGTGTCAATGCTTTTTCTCGGATAATGTCTATCCGTTCCAAATCTGCCGCTATCTCGTAAGCAGAATTTAAAATTTCGGGGGTGATTGTGAATATTGGGGTGTAGGGTTCCATATTATTTATTGCAGATTAGTAATCATATTCGAGACATTAACAATTCATACGTATTTTTGGTGGTTTCTTTTACATCTAAATCATAGATTTATTTTTTTGCAAAGATAGCGTTTTTCATTCAATTTCTGTTTGCATTGTTGTGGGTCTTGAAATTTGAGCGTGTCGAAATTTTCATTTACTTTTGAGGACATAATAAAATCATGAAAATGAATACAAATAAAAGAGCCAATAAAATAAAAATTTGATGACAAGGTTTTATTTTCCACAAATCATAACTTTCAGGCATTGTATTTAGATTTTTCCACCCTTCACACCATTTGGATGGGCTACCGTTACTTGCTAATTTTTCAACTTCGTGAAAATAATTAAGTGATATTCCTTTTAAAAGAAATATTGCCGATATAATTCCAATAATGCAAATAAGGCTACAACAATTTGAATTGCCAGAGTAATTGTTTCCTACCCATCCTAACCATAAAAAAAGTGCTGTCCCTCCCCCCTCAATTATAATTTTATATTTATTCATTATCTGTAGTTTTTTACCAAATCCTTATTAAAGTCATTAAAATTTTTAGTATCTTTCTTACTTAAAATATACTGTCTTGTGTTGCTATTTATTTGCCCCCCTTTTTTAATAAATTCTACTATCTCTTCTAAATTACGTTTTGTTCGGGCATCATCTCCTGTCAAATCATGTTGAAGATTGTCTATTTTGTCTCTAATTATTCTAACTACTGTTTGATTGTCACTATCTGAAAGACAATTTTTTAGAGCAGGTATCATTTTAGCCTCAAAATAGTCTTTTTGAAGAATTTCTCTTCCAAAATATCCTTTGTGTACACACTTACATTCAGGAAAATTTTCTGCTTTGTATTTTTCTAATTCATCACAATATTTTTCATTATTATCTATTAAGTCTTTACTCATAAAAACAACAGGCAAAGGCTTTTCAAGTTTTTTATTAATTTCTGTTGCGAAAACTACTCCTGATTTGCTCTCAAATTGTGCTCCCAATTTATAGTCCATTAGTATTAGTTCAATTTTATTGTCATTTATGCGTTGAACTATGTTATTAGAACTGTCTGTGTGCAAAGTTTCAGGATAATTTATATTTACATATCTTCTTACCCACGCAATAAAAGGGAAAAAATCTTTTGGAAAGATTTCAAAATCAGTTGCATATTGTTTAAATAACGTTTGAAGACTTTCAAACTGTGTTACTTGATTTTCAACTATTAATATTTTTCTTTGGCACATATATTAATTCAATTTAAGTTTGACAATAACCGTGTTTTCGTATTTTTCTGTACCATCTTTTTTTTTGCTATTAACTTTCAAATCTCCTTGATATAATTTTTTTGCGACATTACTAATTAAATCTAAACCCGAAACTTCGTAATCAGGTTTGATTGGCACACCATTGTTTATTTTTTCACAGGTATTTTTATACATTTCCGCACCTATACTTGTGGCTTTAATAAGTATATAGCCGTTATTTTGCTCAAAACTAAAAGATAATGTATAAGCATTCTTTTTTTCATTTTCTTCGCACCATCTGTTTTTTTTGGCATTAATAATCAACTCAAAACATATCATTTCCAAAATTTCTTTATTAATTCTAATTGTATCACAATTTCGGATATTATTTTCTGTAAAACCACATTGCTCAAAATTCACTTCGTTTTCAATAATAGGGCTCTCATAAATTTTAGCTGCCATTTTGTTGATTTTTGCTTTCAAGTCTTGATATGTCGGATAATTCCCATAAAAACTGTCCTGTAAAAGTTCTTCCTCTGTTTTATTTTTAATTTTTTCTGTATTTCCCTTATTATCAATTAATTTTACGGCAGATATGTATTGAAGTTTTTCCATTGTACTAACAATATCGCCAAACAGTTCACCATTTTCAATATGAGCAAGTTGCTGCATCACTTGCCTTCCGTGTCCTGCTAAATAAGCAAAACGTTTTACCTGTTGTGCTAATCGTAAAGCCGCAAATTCATCATTTTTGTGGTGTTTATTGATAAATTTTCCCATATCACGCCGCAAAAGCATCAGCAGTTGTTTCGGAAGCAAATTTTCGAGGGTGTCTTCGGGTAAACCTTTGTCACTATAAAAACCCAATACCCCCAATGTTTTGAATTTTTCTTCTTCAAATTGACTTATTCTAATCAGCAATAGCCACGTCATACTGTTAGGCAAATATTTGATTTCAACTTCTGCGTTATCATGTTTGTTGTACAAATCTTTCCAAGGTTTCCCACTCTCTTTTGTGTATTCAGCAATAGTAATTTTAGCAATATTTTGTTTATCGTCTTGCCCATTTAAAAAGGCAAATAAATGAGAAAAAGCATTACTCGTTTGTGAATAATTATCTTCAAATCCATTTAACACATAACCATCTTGATATAGAGAATATGGTTGATTTTTTCTATCCGTTACCACAAAAAATGCTTGCACCTCTTGCGATTGCGGAAAAAATCCTTTCATTTTTTCAACAATAGCTTTTATTTTGTCCTGAGGAGGGGTTTTTTGAAGAAATTTATCATCAATACAGTCTGCATAAAGGAGTTGTTTAATCCATAAGTAATTTTCAAATGGTGTAACTTCTTTTCCTTTTCCATACCAATCGGATAAATCCAAAAGCGATTTTACCATTTCGTATTTGTTTGTATTGGGAATATCTTTATACTTCAAAAAGAATTTGGAAATTTGCTCTGTTCCTGTTTCAAGGCTATCCTTATCTTTATACATGTCGCGCCAAGCAGTACGATGTTCTTTTACAATCATTTTCATAAAATCGTCAATGATGGTGGCGGATTCAATTCGTAACATTCTGTAAAATTGCTTTGCATAAGCATTTTGGGGGGTACCAAATCCATCTAAAAATTTTTTCAATTTTACCGCTACCCAACCGTTTTTTTGAATAAGTTCAAGATAGTTACGCACAAGAAATATAGGAAACTCTTCTACATCTTTTCTTTCTTCTGTATCGCCTTTTCTTTCTTCTGTATCGCCGCGATAGTTTTTGATAAAATCAAATATAGTCTTAACTTTTTCCCCAAAAGATGCTCCCAATATTTGATAATCGTTTAACAAGACAGCACGACGAGTGTGAAATTTAAAGTCCAGAAATTTATTATAATCAAAATCCTCGCCGTCGTCAATAATTTTCTTAAATAAATCTCTATGATACTTGAAAATCTTTTCTTTAAGTGGCTGATATAATATAAATGGATATTGAGAGAGTACTTTTAGTAGGGCTTTTGCATTTTCTTTGTCTTCTTGCTTGAACGTAACTAATTTTTCTATATCCCCTATGTTTGAAGTCTCAGCAAAATATTCATAGATTTTATGCATTGCTTCAAATTGTAACAGGTGATTTTCTTTCCTTTTTTCGTGTGTGTTATTTTCTATTTTTTCTCTTTTGCTGTCAAGTTTTTTTGCTTTATCATTGAATGTTTTGATAAGAGAGTCGTGTAATGCAAATTCCTGTGAGAGAAATTCATAACGCTTTAATTCGTGCAATAGGGGTTGATTGTCTGACAAAGAAAAATTGGGCGGCAGATTAATATTAACAAATACGAAGTGCTTTCCTGACCATCGTTTAATTCGATTATGAATATCAGGCGGGGTTTTATCTTTCAACACAATGCAAGCCTCAAATGGTTTTCTTGCCTTTGCCTTTGCCTTTGCCTTTGCCTTTTTATCTATATTTTCTTTATTACTTGTCAATATCGCATTTCTTGCCAAATCATATAGTTGAAAATAATGTTTTCCTGTAATAATAGAATCATCTACATAAAATATTTTAGAATTATCCTGAAAATATTGTTTGTACAGCAAGTTAAAATTGTCGGCAAAATCTATTTCGGGCTGGTGATGTATGATTGTGGCTTTAGAATCGAATACAAATTCATTTACCATATTGATAAAGCGGCTATTCGATTCGTGGCAAGGGGCTAAAATTGTTACTTTTTCGGTACTGACACTTAAAAGTTTTGTTTTGACCGTTTGTTGTAGCCAACCCTTTATTTTTGGTTCGTTTTTATCAATAAATTTTTCAGTATCAATGGAATATAATTTAAATTCATTGTTTCGGTAAGTGTTTTTATAGTTAAGTGTGTCCTTAAAAGTTATTTCGTTAAAATCCTGAATTTGTGATGTCTTTTTCCCTCTTGGAAAACCAAAAATGATTGCAGGAGTAAGGGATGATTTATCTGTTTCATAGAGGGGTTTTGTTTCTACTTCGTTGCCGTTTTTATCAATTCCGTCGCATAATGGACAATCTTTCAATTGATGCCATTTGGCATGAAGGTCAATTATTGCTTCTTGTTCTATTTTTTTGCGTTTTTCAGTGTTTGTTTCTATGTTTTCTTCGAGATATTTATCCAACATCTTTTGTTGCTCTCTTTTTTCTTCTTCGCTCTCACAATTGTCAATAATCGGTTTTGCCCATAACACATTATAACTAATAGGAAAATATTCTATTTTGTCTTTATAATCTTTTTCAGCCTTGTCTAAATTATTATTTTTTTCTTTTTCAAATTTAATTATCTCATTTCTTATTGTTTCAACAATTTTTACAGCTGTACTACCTGTACTTGCAATAGGCACAATGATAATTATCATTGATCCATAATCGTCCTTAACAAATTCCTCGAAAATTTTTTTTGATTTGAATTTTAAAACTCCTTGCTCGTCTTGGGCTATGAAGTGAGTGATTGCATTTTTCATTTTTTCTTTCAACGAATTTTTCACCAAACTCAACAACAATTCGCTATACATTTCATAACCAATTAATGTCACCTTTTGCATTGGTTTTATTGATTTTTTTTCAAAAATCTTATTAGCAATAATTTCTGCCAATTTTGAAGTGTCTTTGTTATTTTGAAACAAACGTTTCGCATAATAAAAATGCTCCGAATGAACTTTTGAACCTATTTTAAAATGCGTGTTGCCCAATAAATATCCAACATCTTCTACTGCCTTTGGTTCCAAAGGTTTTTTGAGTTTTTGTTGTAAATTTTCTATAAAATCTTTATCAGAGACTTCCGCTTCATTATTTGTAAAATCGTTCATAATCAATTTATTTCAGGTTTAGTTATTGTTTCAAACTTTTACACTATTCAAATAAACCGTGTCCGGACAAAAATCTGCTTCGTTTGCCCATTGTATTGTGCCATGTGCTGGTCGTACCGAATTAAAAAAGGCAATATCTTTCAATGGTTCGAACATTTCGTAGCCCAAATAAGGTTTTACATCGAAAATACCTTCTTCTCCATTCTTAAACCATACGTGCAAGGTATAGTTTTTTTCAGGTTTCACATCTGCTACTCTTGGGTTCATAATACATTAAATTAATGGTTTGATTTTAAATAAAGTATTCCCTTTTATTGCCAAATTCCAATTTGCCATAAGGTCTTCCTGATTGATGATTATCCACGCCTTTACAAGTTGAGTCTTTTTGTTAGGTAATTTTCCTTCCAAAAGTTTTCCTTCAGGAATAGAAAAAACTGCCTCTTCATCCTGATACTCAACATGAATATGAGGTATATGGTGCTTTTGGTTGTCTTTTGCATACATAAAAACAACTAATCCGTAAAACATTGACAGTGTTGGCATAACTTTAATTTTAATGATTTTAAACGTTTAATTATCTGTTTTATTTCCTCAATTTGCAAAGATAACATTTTTATTTGATTATTTCCTTTTTGTTCAGACTTTTTCGGATTGCACTGTGCTGTCCCACCAAGTTTCTCGGCAATGCGTGCAACCAAATCAATGGACTTTGTGCTGATGGTATAGGTTGGGGTATTCATACAAGTTGATTGTCTATTGTTTGCGGTACGTTCTGTATTTGTGTTTCCATTATCTATTGCACGCAGGCTTGTTAATACGGAAATACATCTGCATAAGTCTCTTTTCTCCTAATTTCATCCATTTTATTTCTAATGTTTTCACCGTCAAGTTCAATAAAATGGTCTTCTTCGTTTCCACTATTCAATATATCCTCAATTTTTTTAAATAGTTTCATTGATTCTGGCAGATCAATATTATAGTGAGAAATAATATTTTGTAATTCTTTGAAATAATAAGATTCTGTTTCATGTTTAAACCGTTTACTATGTAATTGTGGTGCAATTATTCTATATAAAAGTTTTCTTCCGCCAAACCGTAGAAATCTTATAATTAAAGTTGCACTCAACATATTCGTATCCGTTTCTTTATTTTCCATTATGCAATTCCAAGGCTTAATATCTTCAAAAGAAAAATATGGTGCGGTTTTTTCATGGAAACGAAAACTTATGACATCGTCATAAGTGGTTGTTAAATGAATGCAAGATGAAAAATCCAAATCAATAATATCTGATGTGTCAATAATTGAATTTAATTTATTTTCAGTAAAAAGTTCTTCAATATATTTATTTCTTTCATTTTCATCTCCATTAAAGTTTTTTAAATATAAATCATCATTTTTTAAAATCATATTTTTTATGGAAGCGTCCCTAAATGGAACAATTGCATAATCTTGAAAATGTTTATATACAGTATTCATTTCTTCCATGACTATATCTCTATCAATTTCAGTATCAAGATTTTTAATATATGAAAATAGCAACCCTATCATATCTGTTAGTTTTTCTTGAGGATATTTTGACAATTCCTTAGTATCTTTAAATTTATTATAGAGTTCTAATTGTATTTTTCGTTGATTATCTTCACACCTATTTAGTAATTTTTCTGCAATGTCATTTAACTCCTTGTATTTGTATTCGAGACCATTTTGCTTATATTTATTTTTCAGAGCGTCAATTGATACTATCAAATTAAAAATACGTATGCCTTTGTAATAATTTAGATCAATATAATCTTTCGTCTGTTCTTGAATTTCAGGGACACTGAAATTATTTTCAAATAATGTTGTTAGTACTTTATTCTCAAACCCCTTATCTTCTTCTAAAAAATATTTTCTTATGGTTGCATTTCCGTCATTTAGAACCAATTGCCTTCTGTCTTTTAATATTTTATTGGTAAAGTAATCAATAATATTATAGAGGTCTTCCCATGGATATTCTTTTGCATCTGTAATAATTGTAATTAACTTTTTACTTATCAATTTTCTAATATCTACCGGTTCATAATGATGAAAAAATGTTTCAATGTGATTAGTGATTTCAGTAGGGACTGTATATGTAAATGAATTTACTTTTTCGATTTTTTTGTAAAAATCAGAATTAAGATCAGGACAACTAATATCGGCTTTAGATATATCAGCAATAATCAAACACTCCACCTCGTATTCTGTTGCTAAATTAAGAATAAGATTACTTCCAGTTGTATTAATAAAACGTGTAAAATTATTTATATCATAGTGTAAAGAATGTGCCCCCATAAGTACAAACTGTATTTTTTCCCTTTTCATAAGCAGCCCAACATAAATGTCAGGGATTAATCTAACTTGTATATCTACCAATCCTTTTACACGTCTATTAAGTTCAGATGCTATATCTAAAGCATCTCTATACAGCATGTTGTCAGATCGAATATCGCCAGAACAAATATAGATAATAATATCTTGTTTATATTTATGGTTTTCCGTTTCCAATAATTCCAATACATAATCCGTAACTCTCATACTCTTAGAATAAAGCAAAATACCAATTGTTTTTAAGCCTTTTTCGGTTTTTATATTATCTATTCTGTCAGTTATTGTTTTTATTTTTCGATTTATTTCTTTTTTTACATTGAGGTGTTTTTGATGTTCATCCTCATATATCTTTAATAAATCCTCAATTTTATTGGTTTCTATATCAAACTTTTTTCTATATTCATCATAAAATTTCCATTCAGGTCTCTTGTTCTTAATAAGAAGTAATAACTTAAATATTTCTTCTTTTAAATAATTACATGGATTTTCTTTAGATCCATTTGTTACCTGAGTTTTTAACGTTTCACCAATAAAGTCAAAAAACTTATTTACTGCTTCAGATTCTGACTTTGAAGAAAGTATGTTTTTCTTAGGACTATCTTTTGTGATTTTTTCCGCAAAATACGGATGCTCTTTAGATGTATTTCTATCTGCAATCCATTCTCTACGTAGATGATGCCATTTATAAAAGAATACTGTTGCTTCTGATAATGTTTTGTCAAATAAACCGGTTAAAAAACTTACTTTATTTAATTTATAAGACTCTTTTACTTTTGTTGTTCTGTATTCTTTTGCTAATTGTGTTCCACAAACCAAAAAATATTTATCTACTTCCGAATTATGAGTATGACCACATAAGTACAAAACCGTACCTCTTTCATATTCATCATGTATATATCTTTGTAAAATATCTCGGTTATTTTCATCTTTTTTAAACCAACCTGGTGCATGATGAGATAATACAAATAAAGGAATTTCATCATTTTTTGACGATGTTTTTTCTATTTCATTTAGGACTTCATAAAACCACTCATCTGAAAGTAACAACTTTCCCTCTTCTTCATCTTTACATGAAGACCACGAAGAATTTAACATTAATACATTGATATCTTCTCTTTTCTCAAATTTATGTTTTATATCGCAATATTTTATTCTTCTCAATCCTTCTCCCTCTTCCAATGTTTGTATTTTTTCATCTCGGTTTCTATTATTTATGTTTTCACAAAATTTATTGAAGTCTTTTTGATATTCTTTTAATTCATTCGTATTTAAATTTTCTGTTGTATTAGTGATTTCTTTAATGTATTTTTCTTTTTGACTTATACTTATATGGTTTCTTTTTACTAATTTTCTATCTGTATCATGATTGCCAGGAACAATAAAAACATTACCTCGCATAATGCCTAATTTATCCATTATTTCAATAATAAAAGAACTTGCCTCCTCAATAATTTCGTTTTTCTCAATTTCGTTTTTTTTATAAAAAACTGGAGCGAAAAAAATATCGCCACTAATAAAAAAATATTTACAACTAACATCATCCTTAATTGTGTCTAGAAAAACAAGTAACCCTTGCCTAATAGTGGAAATTTCCGGGATTTTTTTTTCTGCTCCAAAATGTAAATCGGATAAATGAATCCATTTTATTTTGTCTGTCTCGCTCATATATCTAAATTGTTATAATTTATGTATGTGTTTATTATTAACTGCCTTATCCTGATGTCTTTTGTTTCTTTTTTCAAAGTTGCAAAGGTACACAAAAAAATCTTGCTCAAAACGGTGGGCTGGCAAACTTTCCACCAACAATATAATCTTATTTTTATTCAAAACGCTTTTCATTGTCCAATAAGTTTTTTAATCTTGTCCTTTCCCAATTACACTGTCGCTTCCCGCTTGCCTACACCTCACAAATGCACGCACCCCCCCATCGCCTGCGCGGTCGCCTCCATCAGCGCTTCCGACATGCTCGGATGCGGGTGGATGGTTGCTAAAATATCCTCTGCTGTGGCTTTTTTCTGTCGGAGGGCGACGGCTTCGGCGATCATCTCCGTAACGTGGTCGCCGACGATGTGTACGCCGAGCAGCAGGTGCGTCGCGGCGTCGAAGATAACTTTGACGAAGCCGTCCCTCGCGCCCGAGGCGGCGGCTTTTCCTGATGCGGTGAAGGGGAACTTTCCGACTTTTATCGCTAATCCGGCTTCTACCGCTTTGGTTTCCGTCGTGCCGACGCTGGCTACTTCGGGCGTGATGTAGGTGCAGCCCGGGATGTTGTCGTAGTCTAAGGGATGCGGGTTCAGTCCGCAGATTTTCTCTACGCAGATTAATGCCTCGTGCGACGCCACGTGCGCCAATGCCGGTCCGTGAACGATGTCGCCGATGGCGTAATAACCCGGAACGTTGGTGGCGTAGAAGTCGTCCACCACGACTTTTGCCCTCTCGGTCTTGATGCCGGTCTCTTCCAATCCGATGTTTTCGATATTGGTAGTAACGCCGACAGCCGAAAGCACGACCTCCGCATCCATCTCGACCATCCCCTTTTTGACGCTGTTGATGAAGACCTTACACCGTCCGTTCTCTTTCTCTACCTTTTCGACGGAGGCGTCCACCATGACGGTGATGCCGGCTTTTTTCATGGAGCGTTCTATCTGTTTCGAGGTCTCTTCGTCTTCGACGGGGAGGACGCGGGGCAGAAATTCCACCAATGTTACCTTAGTGCCGATGGCGTTGTAGAACGAGGCGAACTCGCTCCCGATGGCGCCGGAGCCGATGACGACCATGCTTTCGGGCTGTTTCGCCAACGTCATGGCTTCGCGGTAGCCGATGATGGAGATACCATCCTGTTGCACGTTGGGCAACTCCCGCGAGCGAGCGCCCGTGGCGATGATGATGTGGTCGGCGTGATAGTCGGTAACGGCGCCGTTGTCGGCGGTTACTTCTACCGTTTTGTCGGGTTTTACCTTTCCGAAGCCTTGAATCACCTCCACGTTGTTCTTTTTCAAAAGATACTGCACGCCGCGACTCATGGCGGCAGCCACCTCGCGACTGCGCCGGATGATGGCGGGAAAGTCGGCATGGATCTCCCCGTCGAGACGAAGTCCGTACGACTGCGCATCTTTGGCGTCGGTAAACACTGCGGCGCTCTTCAACAGCGCCTTCGTAGGGATGCAACCCCAGTTTAAACAAATTCCACCCAACTCTGCCCGTTCGACAATAGCGGTACGTTGTCCTAATTGCGCCGCCCTGATGGCTGCCACATATCCGCCGGGACCGCTCCCGATGACAATAACGTTATAGTTCATAATCTGCTGTGATTTATTGTTTGCAAAAATACAAAAAATTCGTATCTTCGCAGCATGAATGAAGCGACCTTACAGAAGTTAAAAACCCTTGCAGAATCAGCGAAATACGATGTTTCTTGTGCGTCGAGCGGCACCACCAGAGCGAACAAGACAGGTGGAATCGGAAGCGCCGCCGGTTTGGGCATCTGCCACAGTTTTACCGAAGACGGGCGTTGCATCTCATTATTCAAAATCATGCTCACCAACCACTGCATCTACGACTGCGCTTACTGTGTCAATCGCCGCAGCAACGACATCCCCCGTACCACGCTCACCGTGGATGAGTTGGTAACGCTGACCATCGAATTTTACCGGAGAAACTATATCGAAGGACTGTTTTTGAGTTCCGGCGTCATCCGCAATCCCGATTACACGATGGAGCAGATGGTGAAGGTCATCAAGGAGTTGCGCACCGTTCACCGTTTCAACGGCTACATCCATGCGAAGAGCATCCCCGGCGCAAGTCAGGAGTTGGTGCGCGAAGCGGGACTCTATGCCGACCGTCTGAGCGTCAACATCGAAATCCCGACAGAACAAAATCTGAAACTTCTCGCTCCCGAAAAAGACCACCAAAGCGTTTACCTGCCGATGTCGTACATCCATCAGGGCATGTTGGAAAACAAAGACGAACGGAAAAAGTTCCGCCATGCCCCGCGTTTCGTCCCGGCAGGACAAAGCACCCAAATGATCATCGGCGCCACTCCCGAAACCGACCAGCAGATTCTGACGCTCTCCTCCTCGCTCTATCAGCAACCCAGCATGAAACGTGTCTATTATTCCGGCTACATCCCCGTAAACCGTTCCGACGAAAGACTTCCCGCGCTCGTTACGCCGCCGTTGGTACGCGAAAACCGCCTCTACCAAGCCGACTGGCTGATGCGATTCTACTACTTCACCGCCTCCGAAATCACCGACAAGGGACAAAACAACCTCGACCTCGAGATTGACCCCAAGTTGGCATGGGCGCTGCGTCATCCCGAAATGTTCCCCGTTGACGTCAACAAAGCCGACTACGAGATGATACTCCGGGTGCCGGGCATCGGCGTAAAATCGGCGCAGATGATTATCTCCTCCCGACGATACGGCAAGTTGGGCTTCTGGCAACTGAAAAAAATCGGCGTGGTGCTGAAAAGAGCGCAATACTTCATCACCTGCAGCGAACTGCCCGCCCAAACCATACAGGAGATAAAACCCGAAAACCTCCGCCTCCAACTCACAGAGAAAAAGAAATCCAACCCCAACCAACTCACACTGAACTTTTCGGCATGAACATCTTTCTCTATGACGCCTCTTTTGAGGGTTTTCTGACCGTTGTCTTTGAATCGTACCGACTGAAAATCGTTCCCGACACGATTGTGGAGGAGGCGGAAGTCCTGCCCTTATTCTCCGACAACGTGCTGCATATCAGCGCCGACGAGCAAAAGGCGCAACGCGTCTGGAAAGGATTGAAGAAAAAACTCTCCCCCGCGGCGTGTTCCATGATTTCGGTGGTCTTTCTGGCTGACGACCCCTCCATTCCCATGTTGCTGTTTCGCTACATCCGCAAGGCGATAGACGCTCCCAAGTCCATAGAGACGAACTTTGGCGACAGCGACGTCTTGGAAGCAGCAAAGTGGTATAAGAAAGTGGGACGGGAAGCCGAAAGAGTGCGGCAGTTCGTCCGTTTTCAAAAGACCGAAGACGACATCTTCTTCGCCCCCGTCGCGCCGCTCCACAACGTCTTGCCGCTCGCCGTCGAACACTTCGCCGACCGCTTCTCAGACCAAAAATGGCTCGTTTACGACACCCGACGAAAATACGGCTTCTTCTACGACCTCCAAACAACGGTAGAGGTAACTTTCGACCACCTTCAAATCAACCCCCGCATCGGAAAAATCAACCCCGACATGATGGCAGAAGACGAATCCCTCTTCCAACAGATGTGGAAAGCCTACTTCAAATCCATGACCATCAAAGAACGTATCAACCCAAAACTCCACCGGCAAAATATGCCAAGACGCTTTTGGCGGTATTTGACGGAGAAGCATTAGACCTTCTCCAACTCCTCCCGTATTATTTGCCTAAGCAGTTCAATATCAAGAACATTGTTGCTTTGGTTGGTGATATATCCGCTTTGATTGGCGGTTGCATTGAAAACAAGGTTAAAAACATTCGACGTGCTCAGCAAAAAGGAAACATCTATGTCCAAAATCTCCGCAATGCGCTGCAATCTGTCAATTTTCGGAACGATGGTTCCACTTTCAATTCGTGCATAAGTAGATTGGGATATGCCCAACTCCTGTACCACATATTCCTGAGAATAATTTTTCAACTCTCTGATTTTCTTAATGTTATCACCTATATTCATTTCTGCATAAATTATGTGTAAAGATAATAAATTATTCGTATAGTGAATAGGAAATTAAAAAATGTGGTGTACCTTTGTGCAGATTTTTACGGAGAAGCCGATAGTCGAAAGTGGAGGCATGTTTTTTAAAAAATATTTTATGTTTTCATTTAACAAAAACCTGAAAAGAAATTGCCGCAACGAAAAAGTGGCAGCAGAGTTGGAAGAACAATCGCAAGATGGTTTTCCTAAAGTATTAACAAGTAAACGTCTGATAGGAGGCAGGCAACAAAAAATCTTTTTAAGCATTTGCGCACTAATTTTTATTGGTGTATCGGGACTCGTTTTTTATTCCTGTAATAAAGAAAAACCTGTTGAAGAATTATTACCTAATCCAAATCCAAAATCAAGCACTGCAGTTGTTGATGATCAACTAATTAGAGAAGCACATAATATCATGGTCGATTTTCTTCTCAAAAGCAAAAATGCATTAGATAATAATTCTGTGAATTTTGAAAAAATATGCAGAGATGGAGATGGAGAAACCCTAATGCAATTCATAGGATACTCTGCTACAGAAGCAGATCGTATTGGAAGACGATTAATGGATATTTGTACTAAAATAAATGAATCCAATGGAATAGAACCCAATACAAATTCGGATTTTTGTTCTTCTTGTAATTTAAAATCCTTTCCAATTTTTCTTTCAGAATTAAACGGGGGGGTGATAACGGCTCCAGTAATTGACTGGGAAGCACTTGCACTTTGCTTTTTCGATTGTTCTGTGGTTTGTTTGGAATTTTTTTATTGCGCTCCATGCTATGCTGTCTGCGTACTTGCTTGTACAGCAGGTTGTTATTATGTTGCCACTTCATAATAACAAAAACAACACAATAAATAACTGAAGACATAGTTCATAGTTTACTGATTATGTCTTCAGTTTTAACAAAATATAATACAAATGAAGAAAGCATATTTTATCACTACTTTTATTCTCTTTTTGTTGACATTTGTTTCTTTAGATTCATTTGCTCAAGAAAAGGTGGATTTTCGGATTAATTTAGACGCGGGAGCATGTTTTGAGGTAGAATCTGCGATTATATCCGTTTCGGAAAATAATATGGTTAAAAAAGAGAGTAAAAATGAAGTAACCACAGTTGTCCGATATCAGGTTGTAAAGAAAACGTCTGATTTCTATCGTTTAAATTTCATGTACACAGACTTTTATAGTGTTGCAACCGGTATCAAAGAGTTTACCATTGACCCTAAAAGTGCAGATGCATTGAATATTTTTGATGGTTCAACACAAGTTTCCATGATGATGAACAAGCCTTTTTCTGCTGACGTATCACCAAAAGGCAAAATTTATACCGTTAAAGAAAATAAAGAAATAGAAAACGAATTTAAACAAAAAACAAAAAACCTCTCGCCCGAATTAAGCAGCCAAATTTCTTTTATGGTAAACTCTTTTTCAGGAAACGAGGCGTTGGTAGAACTTATTGAAAGTTGGGCAAGTTATATTCCTGATTCTGTCGTGGACATTGGCGATAGTTGGACCGTTCGGAAAGATTCTGCCCTTACGCGCTACACCTTTGTCGCCGAAACGGACTCTACATATAGTATTAAAGGAGTTGGCAGTAAGAAAACTACAGTAAATAATGAAATTATGGGAATGTCCATGACTGTAAATACAGAGGAGGAATACACTATTGCTATTGAAATAGACAAACACACTTTTTTACCGAATATCATTAATAGAGAAAGTGATGCATTAATTACAGGCAATATGCAAAACAATCCCGCTCTTTCCAATCATCAATCCAAATCCAAAAACATATTAACGTTAAAGATCAATGGTTGCAATTGATAAAATTTTGATTCTTACAGGATTATGTTTGTTTTGCAATTTAAACTTGTATGCACAAAAACCCGATAGTAAATACATTCATCCTACTATAGAGTCCGATTCTGTATTCCAAAATGCCATCTTATCACAAGAATATGTTATGGTGGATTTTTGGGCAATTTGGTGCAAGCCCTGTCAATTATTTTCTACCGAATATGAACAAATTGCAAAAAAGTTTTATAAAAAAGTTTCTTTTTACAAATTAGACGTTGACAAATGTCAAATTACGGCTAACGAATTTAATGTAAAAATGATACCTGTTATGATTATTTTTAAAAATGGGAAAGAAATTAAGCGATATGTCGGACTTACGGCAAAAGAAAGGATTATTTTTGACATAGAAGAAATAATAAAAACAACGAAATAAAATCTTATGAAATGGTATTTTAAAGTTTTAAAACAGTACGCTGATTTTAGCGGAAGAGCAAGGAGAAAAGAGTATTGGATGTTTGTCTTGTTCACCATGATTTTTATGGTAGTCGCAATGATTTTGGATAGAACGTTGGGAACGACCTTTAGTTTTTATGGGCAATCATTCGGATATGGGTGGATTTACCTGATTTATTTCTTGGTAATGATTCTGCCATCTTCGGCAGTTGGCGTGAGACGTTTGCACGACATCGGGAAAAGCGGATGGAACTATCTGCTTGGATTTATTCCTTTTGTTGGTGCAATCATACTATTTGTTTGGGCATGTAAAGAGAGTCAAGCGGGTGAAAATAAATGGGGGATAAACCCTGTTTCAACTCCATGACCATCAAAGAACGCATCACCCCGCAACTCCACCGGCAAAATATGCCACGACGCTTTTGGCGGTATTTAGCGGAGAAGCAATGATAAAAATTACTATCTTTGCACGCTCAATATTTATGATAATAAAAACCGTTAGAATATGGAGACAGGCTTTAATTTAACTCTGGATTGTTTCGTCGTTCCTCCTCGCAATGACGGGATGTCACGTTTCACGTCTCACATCTCACGCCTCATGTCTCACATCGCACGCCTCACTGTGATTTTCCTCTCATTCTGCATCTCCTGCACCAAGCCTATAACTATGGACACCGGCGATTTCGACAAAAAAATCGTCATCGAAGGATATATCGAAAACGGCGATTACGCATGGGTAACGTTAACCAAAAACCGTCCTTTTTTCGGACCGATTAATCTGGAAAATTTGATGGATGTGTGTTTAACAGGCGACGATGACGTTGTTGTGATTGTCAGCGACGGAACCATGGCGGACACTTTGAAATTTGAAATAGACCCGTTAGTCCTGCAAGGGAAGATGGTGTGGCCCCCCGTGCGTTTCAAGGGAAAGAAAATCATCGGCGAGGTGGGCAAGTCGTATCATCTGACCGTCATCCACGAAAGAAACGAATACACGGCGACGACCTCCATCGTAACGCCCTATTATGCCGACACGATATGGTTTGCGCTGGAACCGAAGGAGGATTCGTTAGGTTATATCCACACCATCATCCACGACAATCCCAACGAAACCAACTATTACCGCTATTACACCAAGCGCATCGGAAAAGACTATTACTACACACCCGGCATCATGTCGCTCTGGGACGACCGCTTCTTCAACGGGATGGACTTCGAATTTATCCTTTGGCGCGGACGCAGCATCGAAATTGACTACGGCGCCGACGACCCCGAAGACAATTTCTTCCGCTTGGGCGACACCGTCTCCATCAAGTCGTGTATGATGGACAGGGATGCTTACTGGTACTGGAAAACGTTGGGTTCGCGGGAAACGCTCTCCAACATCCGACCGGAAAGCGCCGCCTTAGGCGTCTGGTGCGGATACGGCGCGGGGTATCATACTTTTGTTTGTGAGTAGTGCGATGTGCGATTTGCGATTTGAGACGTGAGACATGACAGGCATCTCGTCATTGCGAGCCGCCTTTAGCCGCGAGCGAAGCGTGGCGGGAAGCAATCCAGAAAAATAAAGATTTTTAACGCAAAGGCGCAAAGGATTTACGCCAAGGGCGCAAAAATCCCATGTTTAGTTTTCATTGCGCTCTCTGCGGAAAAATCTTTGCACCTTTGCGTTTTAAAAAAATCGGCGCGAGCATCTTACATCTCACATCTCACATCGCACATCGCAAATCCTACATTTATTTTTCGTACATTTGCGCCACGATGACACTTCAAAAAAAACTTCTTAACACCCTGCTCCAATGGCGGACGAAAGACATGAACGACACCTCATTCATGGTGGTTATCAGCATTTTGCTGGGTATTGTTTCGGCAGTGGCGGCTATCATTCTGAAGAATTTGGTGCATTTCATCATGGGCTTGTTGACGAAGATTTCCTTTTGGGATTTTGACAACATCATGTTTTTGGTCTATCCCATCATTGGGATTTTGCTAACCATCGTCATTGTCCGCTATCTGCTGCGTGAGAAGTTGGGCGAGGGCGTCCCGAAAGTGCTGTACGCCATTTCGCGCAACAACGCCATCTTAAAACCTGTCAGCATGGTCTCTGCCATGATCGGAAGCGCGTTGACGGTGGGCTTTGGCGGTTCGGCGGGATTGGAAGGTCCTACCATCGCCACCGGCGCCGCCGTCGGGAGCAACATCGGGCAGGCGTTGAAGTTGAACTACCGGCAGACGGCGTTGCTGTTGGTGTGCGCCAGCGCCGGCGCGATGGCTGCTATCTTCAAGTCGCCCATCGCCGCCATCGTCTTCGTCATCGAGGTGATGATGCTCGACCTGACGGCGGCGTCCATCGTGCCGTTGCTGATTTCGACCGTAACGGCGACGTTGGTGTCGTACCTGCTCTTGGGTATGGACGTCATCTATCCCATCGAAAAAGTGGCGGCGTTCCAACTGAACCAAACCCATTTTTACGTCTTACTGGGAGTTGTGGCAGGATTTACCAGCTTGCTGTTTACGCGGATATACAGGGTTTCTCACAACTTTTTTGAAAAGCATTTCAAGTCGTGGGGATACAGTCTGCTTTTTGGCGGGCTGTCGCTGGGCGCTTTGATATTTTTCATTCCGTCGTTCTACGGGGAGGGGTTTGAAGCCATCAACCGCTGTCTGCATGGCGACTTTATGCCGCTGTACCACAACAGTTTCTTTGCACGCTACGGCGACGGGGCAGGACTGCTTTTGCTCTTTCTCTTAGCCAGCGTCGTCTTAAAGTGCGTGGCGACGAACCTCACTTTCGGCGCCGGCGGCTTGGGCGGCATCTTCGCTCCGACGCTCTTTATCGGGTCGCATCTGGGACTTCTGTTTGCACTCACGGTGAATTATTATCAGTTGGGCGACATCTCTCCGGTTACTTTTGCGCTCGTCGGCATGTGCGGTTGCATCGCGGGAGTCATCCACGCCCCGCTGACCGGAATATTCCTCATCGCCGAACTCACCGGCGGCTATACCCTCTTTATGCCGCTGATGATCACCTCCATCATCTCGTTCATCACCATCCGCATCTTCGAAAAACACTCGGTCTATACCTACCAATTAGCGCAAAAAGGCGACCTCTTCACCCACAACAAAGACGAAAATACCCTGCGAATGCTCAACATGAACCAACTGATCGAAACCAACTTCAGCGCCATTGACTTCGAGGCAACGCTGGGCGACTTGGTTGACGTCATCTCCCGCTCAAAACGCAACATCTTCCCCGTTGTTGACCCCGCCGACAACCTGTTCTACGGAATGGTGCGCTTCGACGACGTGCGACCGCTGATGTTTAAAACAGACCTGTACAACACCACGAAAGTGAAAAACCTGATGGTTACCCCCTCCGAAATTATCTCCGTCCAAGACGACGTGGAAGAGGTAGCCGAAAAATTTCGCCAAAACAACCTCTATAACATGGTGGTTCTGGATGGCGATAAATACGTCGGTTTCGTAAGTCGCGCCAACCTGTTCAGCGAGTACCGAAAGAAGTTGAAAGAGTTTTCGGAAGGGTAGAATGACCGATAAATTATTCGGAAATCTCATCATTGAGGTTCTGAAAAGTCGGTAAACATAAATTTGCCGTTGCATAATGAAAACTAAAGTTTATGTTGCATTGGCATCTGTAAGTCAAATAGGAATTTTATTAAGTTGGAATTTTACGCATCTTGTAAAATTGAAAACCCGCCGAATGGTATCAATCGTAAATTTAGCAGAAAATATTATGCCCGTTGAAATTGCATCTCCTCCAGAATTATAAATAAAAATCAATATAATAGACATCATGACATAAAGAAGAGAACGTGCTGAGAAGCACACGGAAAGACAGACTGATATAGCAAATTGCTGTATTCATGCCTTTGGAACCTAACAAAATCCAACAATTATTACGCGAATAGTAGTGAATGTTTGCGGAAATGTGGATTTACTTGTTTGAAATAATTTAGGTAATGTTCCGAACTGCTCTGAAACGTAGGAAATTTCAAACAGCAATCCGATTGAATAAGTCGGCAAATGCCTATGAATAGCATGGGTATGGCTTTCTAACGATTTTTTTCGTTACTTTCTGCTGTAGTCAGCGGGAATTTCTCCCCAGCAGGCTGTTTCCCACTTTAGTATTTTGTTGTGTAACGTATTTGTTTTCAGCCAGTTTTCGGCTTTTTCCATCATCAAAAAGAGTTCTTCGTTTTGTGGGGTGCGGTCGAGTTTTGTCTTTGCTTTTTTGTTGCGTACCCACGAGATGGCGGTTTTCGAGTCGGTATAGATGGGCATGGTCAGGTTGTTTTTGCTCAAATACATCAGTCCTAACACCAAAGCGAGGAACTCTCCGATGTTGACAGTGCCGTCGGGATAGACGCCGCGCCGAAAGAGTATCTTGCCCGATTTCACATGCACGCACCGAAATTCCAAGTCGCCCGGATTGCCGGAACAGGCGGCGTCAACGGCGATGCTCTCCATGACGGGTAAACCGATAACCGCTTTCTGCAATTCGGTCATCGCCGCCGGACGCGGGTCTTTCCCCAGATACTTCTTCGGATTTTCCCGAAAGGCTGTCTCTGCTAACTCTTTTGTCGGGAACGACTTATACACAGCACCGTTGAAACCGTCAATCTGATGTTTGCACTCCATCCACGTCTCGTAAACGCCCGGATGATGACCTGACCATACTACGTAATATTTCATCATTTTCATCTGTTGTAATATCTCCTTTCTATCTGTTATTGAGTTTTATTCGACCGATTTGTGATAAAAAGACGCCGCCGACAACCACAAGAATCCCCGTTATTTTATAAACGGAAAACGGCTCTTTCAGCATGAAAAAAGAGACGATAGCCGTAATTACCGGAATGAGATTGGAAAAAATGGAGGCGCGACTGACGCCTATCCTGCTGATAACGAACGTATGGAACGGAAACGCCAAGGCGCTGGCAAAAATGAGTAGCAGCAGAAAAGATGCTACCAACTCCGTGGTGATGGGCGTCGTCGCTAACTGTTTCACTCCGAATAGCAGAAAGAACGGCAAAAACAACAGCGCCCCGATAAGATTCTGCCACGCCACAATGACAAACGGATTGTATTTTAAACTCAACCTGCGAATGAACGCAGAGTAACACACCGCCGACGCCACCGCCAAAAACAAAAACACAATGCCGTACCACTTTGCCTCAAACGCCATCTCCTTGTTAATCAACATCATCCATACCCCGCTGAACGACAGAACGATGCCGGCAATGTTCCACCCCCACAAACGCTCATTCAAAACGAAAAACGCCATGATGCTGATGAAAACGGGAATCAGCGCCACGATGCCGGCGCTGATAGTAGGCGACGAGTGTAACAATCCGAAACTCTCAAAAAGAAAATACAACGCCGGATTGAACATCGCCAAGATAAAGATGCGCTTGCGATCTTTTTTCTCAATTTTGGCAGATTTTCCCAGCAGTCGTAACATCAAAAACAGAAGCGCCGACGAAAATAACGACCGAAAAAAGATGACAATGACAGGATTCCAATATTCAAACACAATGGTTGACCATACATACGAACAGCCCCAAAACAGCATCGCGCACAAAGCGGCGGCGTAAACTAACCATATTCCGGATTTTTGAGAGGTTCGCATATTTATCTTCTTTATCTTCTTTGAAGTTTTTGAGGGCGCAAATGTACATGAAATTATTGAAAGTTCATCTAAAAGTAGTATCTTTGCGCCGTTTTTTTTTAAAGATGAAACGCTATAATTTCAACGACATCATCCCCCGCCGCAACACCAATTGCCTCAAGTGGGACGCCCTCGCCGACTTCTTCGACACGGACGACGTCATCCCGTTATGGGTCGCCGACATGGATTTTCGCACGCCCGACTTCATCATCGAAGCGCTCCGGAAACGTCTTGATCATGAAATACTTGGCTATCACTTCCATCCCGAATCGTTTTATCAGGCGTTACAACAGTGGGTATGGCGCAGGGCGCAGTGGAAGATCGAGTTGGCGGATATGACCTTCTCGCCGGGGATCGTCCCCGCCATCAACTTTGCCGTCAAGGCGCTGACCGACAAGGGCGATAAAATCATGATCAACCAACCGGTTTACCATCCGTTCATCTTTGCCGTCAACGACCACAAACGACAGCTCGTCAACAATCCGCTGAAAGAGACAGCCGGGAGATACACTCTCGACTTCGATGACTTTGAGAAGAAACTGTCGGACGGCGTGAAGATGTACATTTTGTGTAGTCCGCACAATCCGGTAGGGCGCGTTTGGCGTTGCGATGAGTTAAAACGCATCGGCGAGTTGTGCGTGAAATACGATGTCATTCTGCTTGCGGACGAAATCCACTCCGACCTCATTCTAAAACCGCACAAGTACATCCACATCGCCTCCATCTCCCCCGAAATATCGCAGCAGACACTGACCTTTTTAGCGCCCAGCAAGACGTTCAACTTGGCGGGCGTCTTCACCTCCGTTGTCCATTCCGAAAACAAACGTTTGCTGGATGCTTTCAAACAGTATGTCAACAAGATGCACCTCGGACACGGCAACATCTTCGGCGACGTCGCCTTAGAAGCCGCCTACACGCACGGCGACGAATGGCTTCGGCAACTGCTCGACTATGTCGGCGGCAACTGCGACTTCGTCATCGCCTTTCTCAAAGAACACATCCCCGTCATCACCACCGAAAAGCCGGAAGGAACCTATATGATGTGGTTGGATTGTCGGCGACTCAACCTGTCGTCCAAAAAGTTAGACCATTTCATGATTAAAAAAGCAGGCTTGGCGCTCAACTCCGGACATATCTTCGGCTCAGAAGGCAACGGCTTCATGCGCCTCAACGTCGCTGCTCCGCGCTCCATCATCGCTACTGCTTTGCAACAACTTGCAAAAGCACTGTGAAAAAATAAATTTTCAATCACCATTTTCGGTTATTTAAAAAATAATTATTACTTTTGCACCCGTTAAATTTATATGGTCATGTATATTTAGAGTATGAATTTTAAAGAACAAACCCACAAAATCGAAGCCGAATTCAGCAAGTTCGACGACTGGACGGACAAATACAACTACCTCATCGAGTTAGGACAGTCCCTCCCCCTCATTGACGAAAAATACAAACAGCCGCAATATCTCATCGAAGGATGCCAGTCGCGCGTCTGGCTTTACGCCGACTTCCGCGACGGAGCCGTGTTCTACACCGCCGACAGCGACGCCATCATCACCAAAGGGATAACATCACTGATAATCAGATCGTTCAACGGATTAACACCCGACGACATCCTCACCGCCGACCTCTCCGTCTTCGACCGCATCGGACTCAAAGAACATCTCTCCCCAACACGTAGCAACGGCATGGTGGCGATGATCAAACAGATACAACTCTACGCGATGGCGTTTAAAATGAAAAAATGAGGTTACAGTATAAGAAGTGCAGGCGTTTGTCCTTATTTTGGATTTCTATCTTTATACAAACATACCTGTCCAATCTTTTAAATAAAGAAGCCTTTGTGTTTTCGTAATTTATTGATAATCAGTTGTATTTTTTCTAAAATTCTATCAAAAGTTGTTGAAAATCTTTTTCGCTATCGCCTTGTGAAAATAG
>Ga0099364_10000938_pt1 | contig 49623 bp, 40 predicted proteins | sample TergutTh196P3_FD_73070 | JGI IMG/M metagenome (GOLD analysis project Ga0099364, IMG submission 73070) | Microcerotermes parvus P3 segment gut microbial communities from Pointe-Noire, Republic of the Congo - Th196 P3 | ecosystem: Host-associated > Arthropoda: Insects > Digestive system > Gut ... | reverse complement strand
AAACAGTAAAGGGAAGCGCCAGGATATTGATTAGAACCAAATATGTGATCAAATGCGGTAAAAACAGCAGGATAACGGTATTTGCTGTAAAATACCCCAGTCCGATTTCACTCCATCCGAAAATGCCTAACAGTTTGGCGGCATCCGATTCCAATACATTGTTGCAGTCGCTTTGGTTGAACAGCGTACAGATTTTATCGGCATACCGGCTGTGAATTTTCAACTGTTTCAATACAAGCAGGTAGCAGATGTAAACGCCAATCAAGTTAACGAACAACAGCATTGTGATGAATAAAACCGGGGAAGTCGGGGATATCGGGGAAACAGGGGAAATGGGAGAAAGAAAAATATTTTTGATGTAAGTCAATACTGAAAGCAATATAAGCGCCAGGGCAAGCATTGATTTTTGAGCGATTTGCAGCAAATCTTTTTTCCGATGGACTTTATAATCCGGTTCGCCGGAATCAGCCGAGGTTTCAGCCAAAAGGATTACGCCCGACCAGGACTGGATAAATTGAGCAACGGGAACGGATAGTCTTTTACCATTCCGGATATAATCTATTGTATCAGCTTCCATTTTATTGACCACTACGAAATCGCCACCTGCATGCGCAACAAACGGACATTCAATATTGAAAAGATCGGTTTCCCTGTCCTCAATCTGTGTTGCAGCATTACGGATACCGTAATCGGTCAACATCTTTGACAGTCCGTACAAATTGTATTTATGCGGATGTTCGTTGAAGTATTGATCAGAAAACGATTCCGTATATTTCACTCCCAGCAAGGACAGTAAGGTTATAAAAGTATTTTTCCCTTTTCTTCTCATTTTTGTTTGTGTCAGATCGTTGATCTACATTTTTAATTTCAGCATAAAGATTCCAAAATTAAATTGAAACCCAAATGCAAAAAAATGGACAAAAAATATCCGATTTTCCGGACAAATGAGTAATTTTACGGTCAAATTAAAAAAATAATACGATGAGTGTAGGTGATAATCTTAGCAAAATAAGGAACAGGAACAACCTTTCTCAAAAGGAAGTAGCTGATTATCTAAATGTTGACCGTAAAACATATGCAAGTTGGGAAACCGGTACGGCAGACGTCAAAAGTTCATACATTCCTAAACTGGCAGAGTTCTTGAAAGTAGAAATCAATGATTTGTTTCGTGAAAAATCCCACCGGATAGTTATTAATCAACAAAATACAGACAACAAGGACGCATCCATCAATGGTATTGTGCTTTTGTTAACAGATAAAGAGGCTGTTAACGAACTGGTGAAAGTGTTGAAGGGTCGATTTGATAATTCCAAATAACTTTATTTTCTCCATTAATCAGTCACGCAATTGCATCCTGATAATGTACACTTCTTCTATTGGACGTTCTTTCTCTACCGGAACGGCTGCAATAGTATCTACTACATCCATTCCATCCAAAACCTCGCCAAAGACAGTATAGGTATAATCAAGATGCGGTGCTCCTCCAACAGTTTTGTAAATAGCGCGATGCTCCTCCGGAATTTTCAGCGATGACCCTGCCTCTTCCATTTTTGCAGCAATTTTCTCATCTACCCGGGCTTGCAATTCATCCTTATTCTCTTCGTTTGAAAGTTCGGAGTTTGCATTTTTCAGTTCAACGGTATATAAAGCCTGTAAATGCGCCCTGTAAAAGCCTTCTATCCGGCTTTCCGCCCTCATCAAACTTGAGTCTGTTTGTAGCGCTCCCTGGATAATGGTAAAATGCGTGCCCGACGATTCTAAATATGGATTAGAGGATTCGCCCATTCGGGCAGCATTCAATACACCCCGGCGATGAAAATAAGCGTGATTTATTTCGGCAGGAACAGTAGAATTTTCGGGAGTATAATATATTGCTTCAGTTCCTGTTTCCCGACGTGACCTTGAATCTCCTATCTGAATAATAAAATTTCGTATAACGCGGTGATACAGCATGTTGTTGTAAAAGTTCTCCTTTACCAACTTCACAAAGTTATCCCGATGCAAAGGCGTTTCGTCATAAAGCAAAACAGTAATTGTTCCTTTATTTGTAATAATATCTACCGTTGTCCCGGCTTTCTGGGTCTGACCTTCTGTCAAAAAGGAAAAGCCTATTGAAAACATAATAATAATCAATAATTTAGTTGTTTTCATTTGTTAATACTTTATATATTATGGTCTTACTTCACTGAATAATTAAATAACTGATTTTCAGCTGTCGATTCTTTTATGGTCTTACATTTCCGCGTCGGGCGGCGCTTACGGGTTGCAGTTTGAGCAGGTCGTTTGAGGTGCGCCATGCCACATCTTGCAATGCTTTGTCGCTAAGCCCCAGTTTTAGCATAAATCGCGAATGGCACAGGAAACCCTGTATAGCGTATTCGTCGATGTTGCCAGGCTTGATATCGGCGTCGGTACCGAACAGGATGCGTTCCGACCATCTTTCGATAAAGTCACGTAAAACAAGCCGGTCCTCCTCAATAAACTCATCCGACCACCTCAGGTACATGCCACAACTCGAATCAATATAAAGGTTATCGAATTCCTGAAACAACTGTTGCAGTCGTTCCGGGCCGACATGGAGTTGGTGTGCGCCGATAATTTTGAGTTTCGGGTAACGTCGCATAATCGCCAGTACATCTTCAAGCAAGTCCTCATTTGTAAAGTTCACACCGAGTTCCCATCCGCTTTTCCAGTATGCATGCAGTCCGCCGCCATGGTATGGGGAGTAGCTATGCCGCTGTGTTACATGCCAAAGTACAGGTATACCTGCTGTTTCGGCATAAGAAATGATTTGCTGCCACTCTTCGCGCTGCCAAATCTCGCGTGGCGCCTTGCCCTCCATTATTTCGCGGTTGTGCAGTTTGATGGCGCAGGCGCCGTTCTGTACTGCTTGGCGTACTGACGACAACGAAGGCGCATCAATCTGAGGCCAGTACATCCAGGCGAAACGCGGGTCTTTTGCAACAGCTTCGCCAAGAACGCCGAACAGTTCGGTTTGTTCGGTGATAGCGACCATTTTACCAAGCCTGAATGCATCAAGTCGTGCAAACCAGTTGTCGATCAGTTGTTTCAAATGATCGGCTCCTGTCACGCCGCTCAGGTGAGCGTGCATATCCACCCAGTACTCCTCGCTGGGAAGGAAATGGGGCATCCAGTCGCGTGAAAAACCATTGTCCATGGTGTCTCGCTGGAGTAAGTAGGGCGAATGCGGCCTTGTCTGATCCGATTTGCATGACAAACAATCCGAATGATTGGTTGCAGCAGTTTTGATAGCGTCGTAAGTCATACCAACGACCATAGCTAATACGACGCCGATACAAATCCCGAACAGGAAATCTTTCCGTTTGAGAGATTCTTTTTTTGTGTTATTATTCTCCATCATATTTTGTTTTAGAATAATTCGATAATTGCATACCAGGTAGTGAATAGCGAAAACACAATAACGGCTGCAATCCATAAATTATCTTTTGTGGTCGCACTGTGTGAACCCATCAATCCTTTACGGTTAAGTAATATAAGGATGGGAATAGCCACTGCGGGCAGGATACATGCTTGAAATGCCTGTGAGAACACCATCAATGCAGGAGGTCGTTGTTCGAGAAATACTGAGCCGAACGAAATCAACAAAGCGATGAGTATCAATATTCTTGATTGGGTTGAATGGAGGTTACGCGGTTTGCCTGTATAGTCTGCAATCAGCCAAGGGGCAATCAAGGCAATCGGGAAAATGGTCGACAATCCTGCTCCGATGATACCTAAGATAAGTATGTAAGCAGCAATTTTCCCTCCAATGGGTTCGAAGAGTGCAATCATTTCAGTGGTGTTATCCAATTTCAGGCCCATTATATGAAGTGTACCGGCTGAAACAGCCATAATGACAGCGCTCAGGAAAAGCATCATCGAAGCCGAAACCAACGAATCTCTTTTTTCCGTTTTCAGGTCGTTGACTGTCCATCCCTTTTCGGCCACCACCGTGCTGCGCATGATAAATACGGCAGCCGAACAGGTGGTGCCGGCAATGGCAGCAATCAATCCGAGATTATTTTCGGGTATGCGGGGTATCAATCCCTGGGCAAGGGCGCCAAGACTTGGTTTCACCAATACAAAGACGACCAAAAACGACAATCCCATCAGGATCACAAAGAATACCAACACTTTTTCGAAGGCGCGGTATTGTCCGTACCACATCAAGGCATACATAGCGACAGCTATTACCAGGATAATCCAAAAAGTGTCAATAGTTATGTCTGTTGTCATACGGATTCCTTCCTGAGCCAGGTCGGCTACAATCCCCATCACGCCAATGATGGCAAGCATCTCACCGACAATCAGCGACAGCATGATGTACACAGCTAATATCCAACCTTGTTTGAAGTTTGTTCTGACATTGTATAGCGCTGTTCTTCCTGTGACTAAGGTAATCTTTCCGTAGGCTACCATTAGGACATACGTAAAGATTGCCGCTAACACCAATACCCATAAAAGTCCCATGCCATGTTCAGCGCCTGTTTTGGCCATCGTAGTAACGCTTCCCGTACCTATATTATATCCTATAAGGAACAAACCCGGCCCCACAAGGGCTAATGCGGCAGCTGTTTTTTTGTAAAATTTATTCATTATTGACAATTATGAATGATGATTAATCGATTAATTTAACCTTGAGCTTATTACATCCCCCTAACCCCCTTCAAACGGGGAAATTCGTCGATCAGCGAAGCCGAATCCCTGTCCAAATAAAGCGTCCAGTCGGGATGATTCTTTAGCATGGTGGCGGGAACCGTGTTCATCGTCTGATTGTCTAATGTGTCCTTGATTGCTTTTGCTTTCACGGCGTATGGAACGCAGGAAACGATATGCCGGCAAAGCATGATTTGGTGCACCGACATCGAAATTGCTTGTTTGGGGACATCGTCAGTCGTAGCAAACCATCCCTCACGTACTTGTTGTTGTTTACAGGCATCGTCCAAAGCCACGCAAATATAGGCTTCCCTGGTTTCAAAATCGGCGGGCGGGTCGTTGAAAGCGATATGTGCATTTTCGCCGATGCCAATCACTCCGAGGTCGATCGGATCTTTGCGAATTTCAGAGGTCAGATACGCAATCACCTTTTGTGGGTCATCTTCGCCGTCCACCAAGTAAGCCTTTTTGATGTTTATTGGACTCAGAAAACGTTCTTTCAAATACTTGCGAAAACTTGCAGGATGACTTTCCGGAAGACCGATATACTCGTCCAAGTGGAACATTTCCACCTTGCTCCAATCAATAGATGATTCGACCAGAGCTTTGATGGTTTCAAACTGCGACGCTCCCGTAGAAAGAACGATGCGCGCTTTCCCTTGACGGGTTATTGCTTCATGAATGATTTCCACACAATGTGCTGCTGCATGTTTCCCAAGTTCGACGGGATTTTCAAAAATTTTTAATTCCATATATAATTGACAATTAAGAGTTATGAAAAATTGATTAATTGAGTTTTATTTTTACTTACCTTGCAGTTTGAGTAGCGCTTTTTTCAAATCTTCTGCGCTGTGTATATCGGTGGCAGGCATCATCGGACGGGTTCTGACCGGTTGCAAAACATAGCGTCCGTTGACGATTCTTCCATTTCCAAAAACGAGCAAATTATCGGGTGATTCGATGGTGACGTCCTTTTCAATATATCGTCCCTGCTTGTCTTTGAATTTGTCCGTATCAATTCCGCATATGCGCCCTATAAAATCATATAATGCTTCACGCTTGGATGACCCGTAGTCATGTTGTTCGTCGGGAATATGTACGTTTTCTATCTTATTGGCGCTGTCGTAAAAATCGTATATCTTCTGAAGATAGGGATATTCCGTAGTGGGAGTATTCTTTGTCCAGTCGGCTCCGATGGAAATCAGCAACTGTGGTCGTGGAGCCATCATAGCGGCTATTTCGGTATTGTTGGAGTTTAATCCGCAGTGTGTCTGTGTGATAGGCAATCCGCTTTCGCAGGCGCATCCGCCGTAATAATGAGCCGAAACCATCACAGCAGGTATGCTGAATGCAATGCGTGGTTCGACAGCCCCAAGCAGGAATGTTTGCGTACCCCCGCCAGAAGCGCCGGTGATACCTATTTTCGACGTGTCAACTGTTTCGAGTGAGCAAAGGAAATCAGTGATTCTGATGCTGTTCCAAAGTTGCATGGTGAGCGCTAAGGGTGTGCGATGATCCCGGTAAGGTATCTGTAACGATGCCTCACCGCCGTAGGCAAACATTTCGTAACTGAAAACCGTAACGCCCATACGCGCCAGCATCGCACAACGAATCTGCATATCGGGGCGAAAACGCCCCCGCTCAGTCATCACATGATCGTCTACTTGCGGGAAATGAAAATGTCCGTGTGGCGAAAGCATGGCGGGCGTTTTGCCTTTGGGATTCAAAGGCTGGTATAGTGAACCGTATATCCAATACCCTGGCACAGTCTCCAATGCTACATTCGTTACGGTGTAACCTTTGTAACGGCGCATTTTGCCGTAAACAGGATTCAGCGGGGTCTTTTGCGGCAGCGGGTCAAGTTGGATCTGATACAATATATTTTCGCGCAACATCGTCTTTCTGGCTTCCCAATGTTCGATCGTAGGGTAGGAGGCAAGCAATGTCTGCAAATGTTCGGCTGCTTCGGCTTCGTCGCGAACCCACGGTTCTCGTGCGCCATAATTGAATCCGTAGCGCTTTTCTCCTTTACTTTCGAATGATTGTGGAACAACAAAAACTCCTGCTTCGACTATGTTTTTACCAGCGATATGCGGATTCATTTCACGGATCACTTCCGTATATACCCCATCGGGATAATAGCGGATCATCTTGTCTTTCAGAAGCGTTTGTAACACCTCTTCGAATGTGTTTGCATTCACACGAAACAAATGTTCCTGATTGTCTAAGATGGCATGTGATTCTGTATCATCCGTCTTCTGTACGGCTTTAACGGGAAGCATTACCGGTAGCGATTCATTTGGTTTGTTGAATCCAAAGGGTATTATCTTTGTTGTATCAAGCAGTGTCACAGCCGGTAATGACACACTTCTCTGTGCAGCAATCTGTCCGGTCAATAAAATAATAAATGTAATAAAAACCAATATTTTTCTCATGTGCTTATAATTGTAGTTTATAGATTAAGTATATCCCGCTGGTACTCTTTTTGTGCCTGCGGTTTGAGTGAGGTCAGGTCGGCGATTTTCACCGGTCGTCCCGAAGCGATGCTGTTGCGCGCCGCAATTCCTGTCAGGCAGGCGAAAGCCCCGTCACGTGTGCCGGCACACTGTTGGTATGGATCGGGCGTAGCAGGAATGAAAATCTGGTCGCGCAACAGGTTGTCGCTACCACCATGCGCTTCCGAGATTTTGGGTATCGGAATGTATTGGCGCTTGGAGAAGTTCTTATAAAGGATGATTTCTTCGTAATCTTTGTCCTGCGTCGGGTTTGATTGCTGAACCCAGACGTCGATTCGGCCCTTGCTACCGTTAAACGCAAGGCGGTAACCTTCATACGGTGAATAGGCAGTGAGTGAATAAGACACCTGCACGCCATTGGCATAGTTAATAGTAGCTGCCATTTTGTCGAAAATATTGATGTCATTTTTGAAGACGCATCCATCACGGTGGTAGCCGTCGTATTTTTCGCAGTCGATATACAAACGTCGGTAGGGGTTGGCATTGCTTTGTGCTGTCACACCTGCGGCATTCCGCATTTCTCCTGACATGGAGGGGCGCTCCAGTTGGAAGTGAAATTTACATGCAGCAGTATGAGGGCAGTTACGACAGTTTTCGGCGCGGAATGGTCCGTTTTTGCCGTAGAAATCCAGTGAACCCAATGCATACACCGATTCGGGATCGCTGTCGATCAGCCAGTTCAGTAGATCGAAATGGTGGCATGCTTTATGTACTAACAGCGTGCCGCCTTTTTCTGTCAACCTGTGCCATCGGCGGAAGTAATCAGCTCCGTGCGAGGTGTCTAAATACCAGTTGAGGTTTGCCGAGGTGATGTCGCCAATTTCTCCGGCACGCAGCAACTCCCACAGTTTGGTGCAATGAGGCGAATAGCGGGCATTGTGTCCCACACGGGTTTTCATGCCTGTTTTCTTTTCCGCATCAAGGATTTGTTGAATTTTCTTTTCGTCGGTTGTCATCGGCTTCTCGGTCAGTACGTTCACCCCAAGTTCCATACTCCGCACAATATAATTGTGATGGGTAGAGTCGACTGAAGCCACAATCACCAAATCGGGTTTTGTTTCGGCAATCATCTTTTCGAAAGGCGGCATCGGATTGTTGATGTCGCTGTAAGTGCGACAGTTAGCGCCGATGATTTCTTTAGCTGCTTCTACGCGACCGGGATTAGTATCACACAGCCCTACGAACTCTATTCTGTCCGGATAGCGTTGCATCAAATCCCTGCCCCACATGCTGGTACCTCGTGCGCCCGTACCGACCATCACTATTTTTAGTTTGGTTTCAGAACGTACCGACGGAGCAGTGGCAGCCTTAATTTCAGGCAGAGGATTGATCAATGCCCTTCCTGCAAGCGCCACTCCCGATGTTGCAAGAAATTTACGTCTTGATATTGCTCGATTTGTACTCATATTAGTATAGTTTTCTTTAGTTTTCAACTAAGCGGAGAGAGAGGGATTCGAACCCTCGGTACCCACACAGGGTACAACAATTTTCGAGACTGTCGGTTTAAGCCACTCACCCATCTCTCCGTTTCGGACGCAAATATACTAAAAAAAATGATTTCTCCCAATAGCAATCCTTTTTGGTGAAATATTATTTGGAGGAAGTCCGGTAAATCCATTTTTTTATCTATTTTTGTCCTGTTTTTAATGGTGATACAAATATATAACTATTTCGTAGTATGGAAAAGACACAATTGGAAAGTATGCTGCATAAAATCGCAGATGTGAAGATTGCCATAGTGGGTGATTTTTGTCTGGATTCGTATTGGTTCATAGACGAGTCGAAAAGTGAAATATCAATTGAAACAGGGCAAAAGACGCGTCCGGTACGTACCCAGAAGTATTCATTGGGAGGCGCGGGAAATGTAGCGAATAATCTGTCAGCGTTGGGCGTTGGGCATATCTATGCTTTCGGTGTCGTGGGTATAGATCCTTTTGCAACAGAGATGAAAAAAATCATGCAAAACGCTGGCATCCAAACGGATTATCTCTTAACGCAGGAGACGGACTGGTCGACGCATGTATACTCCAAACCGTACGTCGGCGACGATGAGGAGGGAAGAATTGATTTTGGCAATTTTAACCAATTGGCTGATGACAAAGCAGATGAATTGCTTGAAAGACTGTCGGGAATGATGCTTGAAATCGACGTTGTCATCATCAATGAACAAGTTTTATCGGGCATACACACCCCCTATTTTCGCCAGAATTTAGTCAAATTGATTGGAGCTTTTCCGGAAAAAATATTTATTGCCGACAGCCGTCATTACAACGAGCAATATGAAGGGGCATTGCGTAAGATGAACGATTCGGAGGCAGCAATGCTTTGTGGAATGACGAACGATACGACCGAACCGGTTTCGTACGATGAAGTGTGCCATGCTGCCGAAACGCTTTTCAAGCGATTTGGGAAACCATTGTTTGTGACACGCGGAAGCAGTGGTTCCTTAGTGATTGATGAAAAAGGAATCGAAGAAATTCCGGGCTTGATGATTCTGTCACGGGTCGATACCGTAGGTGCGGGCGATAGTTATTTAGCCGGAGTAGCATCCTCAATGGCAGCCGGTTATGATATGAAAAAAGCCGCTACACTGGGTGCGTATGTGGCAGGTGTAACCGTTCAAAAACTGTTTCAGACTGGAACGGCTACGCCTGATGAAATTTTGAAAATTGGCGTAAATCCCGACTATATATACGCTCCCGATTTAGCCGAAAATATACGACATGCCACTTATTTTCCTGACAGTGAAATAGAAATTATCAATACATGGAAAGAAAAACCGAACATTAAATATGCTATTTTCGACCACGACGGAACCTTATCCACCCTGCGTGAAGGGTGGGAGTTTGTGATGGCGCCAGTAATGATAAAAGCCGTTTTAGGCGAAAAATACAAAGACGCTGGTATGGACATCTACCGCAAAGTAGAAGAACGGATCATGGAATTTATTGACAAAACGACCGGTATTCAAACGCTTGTCCAGATGAAAGGTTTGGTGGACGTTATCCGCGAATTCGGTTATGTACCGGAAGAAAAAATGCTGGACGAGTTTGGATATAAACAGATATACAAAGACCAATTATTGGAAATGGTCAGGGTCAGGGAGCGCAAGTATGCCGGTGGTGAGTTATCCCTGGATGATTTGACCATCAAAAATGCTATTCCTTTTCTACAAAAATTGGCTGATGCAGGTATTCAATTGTATTTAGCCAGCGGCTCGGATGAAGATGAAGTCATAGAGGAAGCCCGTTTAATGGGTTATGCACATCTTTTCGAAGGAAGAATCTATGGTTCGGTCAACGATGTAACCATTGAAGCCAAACGGATTGTTTTAAACCGTATCATGAAAGAAATTGATCAGGATACCTCTATGCAGATTGTCACCTTTGGAGATGGCCCGGTCGAAATTAGGGAAACACGCAAACGGGGAGGCTTGACTGTGGGATTAGCTACCAACGAACTGCGACGCTATGGATTAAATCCACAAAAACGTACCCGTTTGATTCATGCAGGCGCCGATATCATTATCCCCGACTTTTCACAGTACGAAAAGCTGCTTACTTTATTGAATATTAATTTATTAAATATGTAGCCAATCTATCGAAGCAATGCCGGATGGAAAGATTATTGCTGCAAGTGAAATGCAGGGGGTATTTGTTGAGCAGGATGACAAACTCATTCCTGTCGGCTTAGAGGGAACACCCATCGAATGAATTGGGATCAGACAGCTAAGAGTATTCGATTCCGAATTGATTATATCTAACCAACCGGGACTTTATACCCTAAAAACAAAAAATCTGTAACCCTGTCGAAAAATCATATATTTATAGGATTGACATGTGTTTTTTTCTTTGTACTTTTACGGCGTGATTAAACTAATTAAAATTGTTATGAAACATTTTGTAAGCGTATTATTATTCTTGATGGTCACTGGATGCAGCAGTGAAGGGGGACTGTTTTCCCAGGAACTTTCAAGTCATGTCGGCCCGCGCACCCATACCGGTGGTGATGACCCGGCAAACGGTATCTATGTTTCGCCGAACGGTAATGACAATTCGGCAGATGGCTCTAAAGACAGGCCCTATAAAAGCATCAACGCCGCTTTGGGAAAAGCCGACCCAGGCGCCACGATTATCTTGCGCGGCGGTACGTATCGGGAAGGGCGCGATGTGCGTGTTTCAAAATCAAATATCACCATCAAGTCTGCAAAAGGCGAATGGGCGGTGATAGACCTGACTACCTATAATCCGGGAAATGAAGAACATTCAGGGGTTTTGTTCTATGCAGAAAATGCCATAACACGCGGCAATGTAACCGGCTGTAAATTACAAAACGTTGAAGTAAAAGGAGGATTTTATGCTGTTTGTTTTGAAACTAAATGGGAATGGGGTCAAGCCGATCGGAGCGGAGCGTCCCACATCATCGTAGAAGATTGTATATTGCACGACTCCAGAAACGATGTAGTTAAAATCAAACCCGGCTGCGATAACATCACAATTCGTTATTGCGAAATATATAATTCAGGGCGGATATTTTTCAATAGAGCTGACTTTAATACAGGAGAAAATAACTCTGAAGGCATTGACAATGTCAATGGCGACAAAATGCATGTACATAATAACTATATCCATGATATATGCAGTAATGGGGTTTATGCCAAAGGTGGCGCGACCGATGCAATCATTGAAAATAACATTGTTGAACGCACCTATGGAGCAGGCATTTTGCTTGGTTTTGATACCAGTCCGCAGTATTTTGACCTTACTGTAAATCCGAAATATTATGAAAATATCAGTGGTATCGTGCGTAATAACCTGATTATTGATGCAGGTTGGGAGGGCATTGGTTTATATGCTTCCAAAGACGGACAGGTTTACAACAATACAATAGTCAATGCAGTTTGCGGCGTACTGAAATATCACAGCCCGATTTACTTTGGCATCGCAACGCAGGATTGGGGTAACTCTGGCGGCTGTCCTCCAAACGTCAATCCAAATGTTCACCATAATATTGTAAGTCAGCCTTCTACCTACAACAATCGGATAATAGATATTCGTTATGTCAGGGTAGGCGATGTTTACCCATCCCGGGATATCTCCGGATTAGACGGCAAACCAACGATGCATGATAATTGCTACTACGTTGCCGGTAAAAGCGCAACCTTTACCGATAACCGTCCGACTGAAGTACGAAATATGGGACTTGCTGCATGGAAATCCCATATCGGCGGCGAAAATGGATCAATTGAAGTCAATCCGTCCCTCAACGCCGATTATTTGCCAACTAACACACAGTGTGAAGGAATGGGGATACAATTCTCCTTAAAAACCAATATGACAAGTACAGTCACTCCGGTACTTTTATCGGAAACAGTCGCATCCGTAAACGACGGCATATTATCTATCCAAAATCAGATGGCAGAAACAGTACATGGCTATTCTATCGAAGGATCATTATTGTTCAATATCAGGAAGTTGGCGGGCAAAGCAAGTTATTCCATTCATCAACCGAAAGGTACGATACTTATGATAAGGGGAAGTTCCGGTTGGACGAAAAAATTAATTGTACAATAAAATAAAAAACAGAAGGAAGCAATCCCTGTAAACAGGAAAGCCCATTCATAAGATATTTCATAGAATTTTAAAAACTCCTTTAATAAATAACAAAATGAAATTTTTTTTTATATTTCTCAGTCTCATAGGCTATTGCTTTGCAGCATTCAGCCAAAACCAGATTTGTGTGGACGTCAATGCGGGCAGTTCCGGAAACGGAAGCGCGTCGAACCCTTACAACACCATTCAGGCAGCGATTAACGCAGCCTCAAACGGCGACATTATCAAAGTAGCGAAGGGAACATATTCCGGAAGCTTGAAGATTGTGCAAAAAGTTTCGTTGATCGGCGGTTATGCGGGTAATGGAAATTTTAATACCGCTGATCCGCAGGCAAACGTAACTGTTATCAAGGGAACAGGCGCAGCGCCATGTATTTTGGTTGAAATCTACTCAGAAGCTTCTGGTTCGATGACAATCAGCGGTTTCACCATTCGCGAAGGAGCGTACGGCATTAAACTTGATGGCGTATGGTCGGGTTCTTTGAACAACATCACGATTGAAAACAACATCATCGAAAACAACGGTACGCAGGACGTCAGGCAGCATGGCGGCGGAATTGGTTTGGAGGGAAACAATGTAAAGATTCAAAACAATGTGATCCGCAACAACACAGCCGGGCGCGGTGCGGCAATCGGGGTAACGGGCAACATGACCGGTGTCCGTATTGCCGACAACCGTATCGAAAACAACACAGGTTACGACGACCATGCAGGCGGAATGTCCATCATCGGAACAGGAACAATCACCGGAAATACGTTTGACGGCAATGTGGCCGCAGCATCTCTGGGTTGGGGCTGGGGTGGCGCCATTGTGATTTTTAGCGATGACAATACCCGGTCGACTGTTACGCTGTCGCACAATGTCTATCACAACAATCATGCGCCCGATCGCGGGGGAGCGGTTTTTGTAGACGATGGATCAACTGTGCAGATGGAACACGAACTGTTCTATAACAATACAAGTGGCAAAAGCGGTTCGGCTATTTATGTCGATGCCGACTGGAGAAACAATCCGTCTGTATTGAATATGGATCACTGCACTGTTTCGGGAAACTCGACTGCTGCAGCAATGTATGTGGAAGGCAGCAATGTAACCGTTCAAAACAGCATTTTCTGGAACAACGGAAGCGATTTCGAGGTTGACGCAGGCGGACGTTTGACCGTTACATATACGCTCACGCAACAGGGTTACGCAGGGACAGGCAACATTTCGTCCAATCCACTGTTTGTCGATGCCACAGGTGGTGATTTTCATGTGCAGTCGACAAACGGACGTTATAACCCCGCAACCGGACAGTTTGTCAACGGTGGCGCAAACAGTCCCGCCATTGATGCAGGCAATCCGTCGTCCGATTTCTCGAACGAACCCATGCCCAACGGTGGTCGCGTGAACCTTGGATGCTACGGAAACACCGCCGAGGCAAGCAAAAGCCCCGGGTCAAACAATGAAGCAACCACGCAGGTTTCGTGGACAGTATTCCCGAACCCTGCCCGGGAAAACATCACAGTCAGTAATATGCCAGTCGGTGCACGTGTAAACATTACCGACCTCACAGGCAAACAAGTGTACAGTTCGGTCATCCAAAACGAACAAATAATCATCAACGTTGCCAATTTTACCGGCGGAGTCTACATCGTACAAGTAATAAACAACGGCACAGTTGCCGGCAGAAAGCTTATTGTAAGTAAGTAAATGACAATTGGTGATATTTATCCACTTCGTCTCGGAAAGGAAAATGGGAATTGAAAACCAATGAATAACAACTTGAAAAATGCCAGCGTGCTACAAGCGGGACAATTGACGCATGTTTTTGTTCCATGATCGCCGTTTTGTTATAAAAATTAATTGTACCTTTGCCAAAAACAGTCAATGGTATGATGTTCAATGGAAGAAAATCACCTGATATAATCCCTGTTTTGGACAGAGAACAACTGCTCATTCGCAGTCTTAGCGAAAGGGAGAACAAAGTCATTTTCGAACGGGACAGCGTTTCAACATGGCAGCAACCGCAAAAAATATCCGACGCAAACAACCGGCTGATTGAACAAACCGCTGAACGCATTGGAATAGCAAGGGACAAGAAAAGTTCCGTTATGTTGACCTTCGGAGCGCATACGATTAAAAACTGTATGGCGCCCCTGTTAATCGAATTGATGAAAGGAGGATGGGTTACCCACCTGGCTACCAACGGCGCCGGCATCATTCACGACTGGGAAATAGCCTTTCAAGGAAAAACAAGCGAAGATGTCAGGGCGAATGTCGAACGTGGACAGTTCGGTATCTGGGAAGAGCCGGGATTTTTTATCAATCTGGCAATTATTGTTGGGGCTTACGGGAATTTGGGCTATGGCGAATCGGTCGGTAAAATGATTGCTTGCGAAGGACTGCACATTCCCGAAATCAATACATTATATAATATGGCATTCAACTGTATGGAATCTGATCCGGACAAGGCGGCGGCAGCGATTGATTTGGCAGGGGCTATCAAACATTTCGACTTGAAAGCCGGATTTATGTCGATTCCCCATCCGTTTAAAAAATATTCGGTTCAGGCTCAGGCGTATGAGTTAGGTGTTCCGTTCACCGGACACCCCATGTTCGGACATGATATCATTTACACACATCCCATGAATCACGGGGCAGCAATCGGGAGGACGGCGTTGACTGATTTTCTGCGTTACGCCGCCAGTGTGGCTAAACTGGATTACGGGGTGTATCTGTCGGTTGGATCGGCTGTGATGTCGCCGATGATTTTTGAAAAATCCCTCTCCATGGCACAAAACCTGAAAATAAAGGAAAGCAAACATATGGATAATCATTACATGCTGGTGGTTGACCTTGCCGAATCGGACTGGGATTGGCGGCACAAAGGCGAGCCTCCGATGGATCATCCGGCATATTATCTGCGCTATTGCAAAACTTTTCACAGGATGGGCGGCGAAATGCATTATTTGACTTCGGATAACCGCGATTTTTTATTATCTTTGTACCGGCAATTAACCATTCAAAATTTTATACCTATATGAATCAGATTGAACTGTTACATTACAAACAAGAAGCCGAAAATCATCTGTTGAACGAACTGTTACCGTTCTGGACGGCACGACTGATTGACCATGAAAATGGCGGATACTTAACCCATTACGACAAAGACGGGAATGATTCGGGCGAAGACGAAAAGTCATTGATTGCGCAGACACGCTGTCTGTACACATGTGCATCAACCCATCGTGCAGGTTACGGAAACGGGCTGTTTGCTGAAATGGCCAAACATGGCGTCGAGTTTCTTATCAACAAAATGTGGGACAGGGAACATGGCGGTTTTTACTGGATGATGGACCGGCAAGGAAACGTGAAAATCGACCGGAAAATCATCTACGGACACAGTTTTGCCATGTATTCCCTGAGTGAATATACGCTTGCTACAGGCGATCCTGCAGGCGTAGAATATGCCCGCAAAGTATTTGACATGCTCCAAAAATACTGCGTCGACAGCATGTACGGAGGCTACTGGGAAATGTTTCATCGCGACTGGACATTGTGTGGCCCGGGCAGTCAAGGCGGCGACCGGAAAACGCTGGATGTACACATGCATCTGATGGAAGCCTTTACGACCCTCTACGAATGTACCGGCGAAGAAGTACATCGCCGCAAATTGCTGGAAGACATCGATCTGTTAGTCAATCGAATTATACATCCGGTATACAAAACGGGAATCCCTCAGTTTTTCAAAGACTGGACCATTGCCCCGCAAATCAAGTTTGATATTATCTGGGGCTGGGATCGTTTTTCGGAAGAAGGACAGAAAGGAAACGCTACCGACAATACCTGCTATGGTCATAATGCTGAGTTTGCCTGGCTTTTGCTTCACGCATTGAAAATATTAAAGACCGATCCGGAGAGTTATACATCCTTATTCCGAACCATTTACGACCATACCATCGAAAACGGAATCGACTATGAATACGGCGGCGTGTATGTGGAAGGCCCTCATTCGGGAGGCGTCTACGACAAGGAAAAGGAATTTTGGCAACAAGCTGAGGTACTGATTGGATTGTTGGATGCCGTCATCCTGTTTCAGGACGAAAAATACTGGGAAGCCTACAAGAATGTCCACCGGTTTGTATACGACAAATGTGTGAACAAAGGGGTAGGGGAGTGGTTTCCTCTCTTAACAAGGAAAGGCGAACCCATCTGGACGCACATGAGCCACTCGTGGAAAATCAATTACCACACTGTCCGCGCTGTTATTCAGTCGATTAAACGGATGGAAGCGCTGTTAAAGACCGTAAGATGGTAAGACCGTAAGAGAATTTGAAAAATCAGTTATTCAATTTTCATAATTCATATTTATACAATGAACTTATCACTCTCACTTCCCGATTGGACAGTTTTCAGTCTCGTGTTGGGATTAAGCCTTTTGTACGGTTTATACATGGCTTACAGGAAAAAAGCCTCCCAAAGCAGTTCGAATTTTTTCTTAGGTGGGCGCAACATCACCTGGCCTGTCATAGGAGCGTCACTCTTTGCTACCAATATCGGCGCTGAACACCTTGTAGGGCTTTCGGGTGACGCTTACAGATACGGACTTTCGGCTGGATCGGTCGAAATCATGACTATCATTCCTTTAGGCATCGCATGCGCCGTGCTCTTTCCCTATTATATGAAAAACAGGATTTTTACGATTCCCGAATTTCTTGAGTTGCGATTCAACCGGCATGCCCGGACATTTTTTTCCGTATTTATGTTGCTCATCAGTGTGATGACTAAATTGGCCTTTACAATTTTTGCCGGTGCATTAGTCATGTACAGCTTACTTGGCTGGGATATTATGCCGACGGTGATAGGGATTGCTGTTATTGTAGCCGTTTTCACGATGATTGGAGGCTATACGGCTGTTGCCTATACGGGTACGATTCAGGTGGTGATTATGATTATCGGCGGAATCATCATGGTTTCGGTTGGTTTGGATAAGGTTGGCGGATGGAGTGAACTGGTAGCCAATGTGCCGGAAGGGATGATGAGTATTGCCAAGCCATATGATGACCCGGTTTATCCGTTTTGGGGGATTTTAGCGACGGCTTTTTATGCAGGCGCTTTTTATTGGGGTATCGACCAGGTTAATGTGCAGCGCGTACTGGCGGCTCCCAATATTAAAGCGGCAAGAGCCGGGGCGATGTTCGGTGTTTTGCTGAAACTCTTACCGGTGTTTCTCTTTGCCCTGCCCGGCGTAATAGCATTAGCCCTTTTTCCCGGCGAACTGAACGGTGAAGAAAGCAAACAAACCTTTGTGCTTCTCTTGAATAAACTGCTGCCTGCCGGATTACGGGGTTTACTGCTTGCATCATTGCTTGCAGCCCTTATCTCATCGTTGATTGCCGTATATAACTCTATTTCCACCTTGGTAGTGCGGGATTTCTTAGTCAAATTCAAACCCGGTATGACGGAAAAAAGGCAAGTGTCGGCAGGCAGATATATCATCGTACTTGCCGCCCTGTTAGGTATCGGCGCTGCCTGGCTAGTCTATAAAAATGAAGAAGGATTGTACAAATATTTACAGACCATTTCCGCTTACCTGGTTATACCTATTTTTCCTGCCATCTTCTTTGGAATAATGAGTAAGAAAGTGACTGCTAAGGGAGCAGGCGTTTCCGTGTTGGTCGGCGTACTGTTATCTGCCGTTTTCGTTGTCGACCAGTTGATCGGACCGGAAACCGGTAAACAGATTTTCCCGTTTTTACATCATCCACTGACATTGAATTTTGGATATCGTGGATTATGGGCTGAAATACTGATAACTATCGTGTTGTTCGCTGTATCGGCATTTACCGAAAAAACAGCTCCAGAGAAATTAGCTACCACCACCATCAATTACAAAGGAAGTATTGCCCGGTTTGAAGGCTTCAGGGACTGGAGGCTTCATTTAGCTGTCCTGTTTGTACTGACGCTGTTGATATATTTCTGGTTGAAGTAAGACGGAAAGGGAAAGCAAAAAAACATATAATTTTGCGATTATAATCGCAAAATTATATATTTTTCAACTGCGCCAGGAAAGCGATCAAAGCGGCTCCAATCCGGTCTTGTCCGGCTTCATTCAAGTGCCCCCCATCGTAAGTCCAGTCGTCAGCCATCGCAATGGTAACGTTATCCCACGACATGGCAGTTGTACCATTCGCACCGACAGACTGAATGGCTGCAATATCGAAGACTTTCTCCTTGTATGTTTCACGCAGCCAATCGCTGAACTGCTCCCTTACGCTATTGTGAAAGGAGGCTTGATGGGAATAAAGCGGCACGGTAACGTGTGCAATAATCACATGGGGAAAGCGGACATGCAGTTCGTCCATTGCCTCCTTGTAAGCCACAATAAGAGCATCCACATTCGTATGGTTGTCAATATCCATGTAGCAAAATTTGAAGAAAGCAATGTCGACATGGTCGCGAATAATGTCGTTCATGAATCTTCGAAAAGAAGCTATTTTATTGAATGGTTGTCCGTCGCTTCCTATATCATGTTCGACGAAAGCGGGGCTGTTTGTAAGTTGTGCGATAGTGGTTCGCAGACTTTGGTCGTTATTTTCCGGCTGGTTATATGCCGTGTGCATCGTAACATCCGATAACCGTTTGATGCCGGCTACGATATTGCCTCCCACCGACTTATGTCCGAAGTACACGTTGCGGAGTTTCAAGGCTGCCACATCTTCCAGAGTAAAATTCACTTCCGTCCAGGGTTTGCCACTGCTGCTTGCCGGATTGGCAGCCTGCTGTCTGACGGTTACCTTTACATCGCCTTGCAGGGAAATGGTGGCTTCGCGAACAACTGTGGTTGAAGGGTTTGCATCTGTCAAAAGGTAAACGGTTTGCCGGCCGGCTCCGGATAGTGACTCTGTTGATCCGCTGCCATTGACGTTCAATGAAAGCCTTAGCCATGACTGATTTGACGTCAGCGTCCACGACGCCGTCTCAGCATTGACGGATACAGTTTCAGCTGCTGGGTTGTGTGCAATGCCGGATAGCGTAATCTCGGCAGGTGTAACGATTATATCCTCTTCTTTTCCATTACCGTTCTTTTCACACGAAGCAAACAGTAAAATAATTCCGCATAGCAGCAAGATAGCAGCAGAAAAGCAACAGGTACAATGCTGCGTTGATAATTTTCCTTTTGTATTATTCATCATGTATGTTTTTAGATATTTTTTTGCAAAAATAGATAAAGAAATCGAATAAACAAGACAATGTAAACTGAATTTGTCACTTACATTAACCAGCGAATCCCGGATTGACGATTAGGGGAATACCGTCGTCATTGTGTTTTTGCCAATAACGGTTTTTCAATACCCTGATATGCAATCATTTCGGATTTCTTCGCAATGATGGTGGTACGTGTCGTCATTGAAGACACGCAGTGCCGATACTTTATTTTTCATCCCTATATCAAATAATGCTCAGTACAAATCTGATACAGAGATACAATAAAAAAATGATATACAATCATAAATATCAAAAAATATTTATCAATAAAAATGCGGTAAAAATTTGTTTTACCGCATTTTATCTATTTTTGCTTACTGCTTGTTTTGGGTTGTTATTTCACTTCCTAAAGTAATCAATATTGATAATCATCGCTTTGCAAAGCGATGTTGCAAATATGGTACAAATATAGCTATTTTTTTTATTCATCGTTAAATGTCCAAAAATCATCTATTTGCTTCAATCATTGCATCAGGATATTTATTACACCAACATAGTACAGAATCACAAAATTTTACTAAATCATCATAAGTCCCATATCCATTAGGTGCATTAAGAGCCTGATATTTTTCCGGATTTTTTCTTAACTCCTCAATCCCCTTTTCAAGAAACGGAATCATTTGGGAAGCCGAAATTATGCCAATCTTGTTAGGTTCCCACAAAACATCAGACAATCCTACAGCATCAGCCATCTTATTAAGATTATGCGTAATGCTTACATCAGCCAATTTTGCATCCTCATAAACATCTTCAAGCTGTTCTATTTCTTCTTGAAGATGTCGCAGTTTGTCATAAAGATTTGAGATATTATCCCGAACCTCTTGAATATTGATTTCTTTTTTAAAGAAATATAAATCTAAGCCCATATCTTTTTCTGTATATATTATTTTTGAATTACAAAATTACTCTTTTGTTGTTCATTCATAATTATTTGTTTAACTATTTTGCAACATCCAATCAGCCACATTCAATTTTCGTATTCCGCCATAAACAGGATTCAGGTCAATCTCTGTTGTGAGTAAATATTTAGGATTAGAATCTTTTTCGACGATGGTATTGAGTACACTTTTCATAAATTCATCAGCCTGTTTTTGACTAATGTTTTTTTGCTTATAATATTCAGGCACACCGCCTTCTGTGGTGTAAATCGCCAAACTTTCCAATTTCGACAAGTTTGGCGATTTGGAAGATGTAAAGTCGTAATATTCAGAAAATTGCAAAGGAAGAATCGAGGTCTCGATATACCTGCCTGTAAGCAAGGTTGCTAATTCTCCCGAAAGCAGATAAGCGTTTGAGCCGGTAATATATACATCGCAGTTTTTCTTGATATACAGGCTATCGACAAGCCGCTGAAAATCTTTAACATTTTGCACTTCATCAAGAAAAATATAATTCATTTTGTCGGAGACAAGCCGCGCTTTTATATGCGTATGAATCTGGTAAATGTCGCCGATAGCAAGCGTATCCAAATCCTCAAAATTCAGGAATTGTATTTGCGCTTGCTCAACACCGTTTTGCTGCAATTCGCTTGCAAACATTTTGAGCAATGTGGATTTCCCGCAACGCCGTACTCCTGTAATGACCTTGATAATATTCTGGTCTTTCAGATTGCGTAGCGTTTGCATATATTGCTTTCGCTCAATGAGATTTGATATGTTTTGATGTTCGGGCATATCTGTTCTATTTACTTATAAGTTTATCATTATACGTCACACTAAACACCATATCCGCCAGCCATCTTTTAAATGACGGATTATCATTAAACTGCTTGAATAATTCCATATTATCTGCCATAATGCTTAAAATAACCTGTTGAAGTACACGGTCACTTTCCATACGGGCATTCTGCCGGTCTGAATTGCGTATTGCGTTCTGATATTTTTCGTCTTTAGCTACCATGGCAGGGATTTCCGCTATTTGACGGCGCACATTGTCTGCATCTTTCCATTCTATGTTTCCAAACATTTCATTGAATGAGGATAAAATATTGGTTAGTAAATCCATCTCCGGTTCTGCCTTGCCTTTTCCTGCACCAACAGGAACAGGATCGATGTTTGCATCTGTATCTTCGAGTTGAATGGAAACCCGCGCTTTTGCTTCCGCCCTGTAACTGTCTAAGTCTATTGCTTCCAAAATGCCTTTAGAAAAGTCTTCCTCTTGTGGCGAAGGTAACTTGGGTAATAGCAAATTCAGAAATATCGACAGTTTTTCCCATTCTACATTGCCAAATGGAAGAATTGCGCCAAGAAAACCATAAGTTCTTACAAATGCTTTTGCCGCACTTTTAAATGACACTTGCCCATCTTCGTCTAAGGCTTTATAAAGCATCACGCAAAAGTCTATTATTGAGTCAAGTTTGGAACGTTCTGCACCGTTCAAATATAAGTCTATAAATTGATTAACCTGTTCGGAAGTATAAACCTGTGTACGTTCCATATCTGCAATCAGGTCGTAGAGTTTATTCGGGTCGGTTTCACCCGACAGAATTGTAGTCCGGTAATAGCGTTCGAATGATTTTTGAATATCTTCAGACTCGTTAGCAAAATCAAGTACAAAGGTATCAAACTTTTGCGGCGCCGCTCTGTTCAAGCGCGAAAGTGTCTGAACGGCTTTAATATCGGACAGTATTTTGTCCACATACATCGTGTGTAAAAGCGGTTCATCGTATCCAGTCTGAAATTTTTCCGCCACAACCAAAAAACGATAGGGGTCTTTCTTAAACGTTTTTTCAATAAGATTGCTTGCAAAACCGTTAACCGAAGCCTCATTCAGCATTTTCCCGCCATATTCCTTTTCGCCGCTGAATGCTATGATTGCTTTACATTGGCTTTTTCTTGCTTCAAGACACCCACAGATAGCATAATAATATTCTATGGCTCGTTCAATACTGCTTGTAACAACCATTGCGCGTGCCTTGCCACCAATTTTGGATATGGCATTCGTGTGAAAATGTTCCACCATAATATCTGCTTTCGTAGCAATGGCAAATTTATCGCTTTCGACAAAACGGCGCAGTTTCTTTTGTGCTTTCTTCTTATCAAACTGTGGATTATCTTCTATTGTTTTTGCTAATTTATAGTAACTTTTGATGGGTGTATAAAATTTCAGCACATCAAGAATAAATCCTTCCTGAATAGCCTGTTTCATCGAATAATTATGAAAAGGCAAATGTTGTACTGTGCCGTTGGGCTGTGCATCAGGAATGCCAAACATTTCCAATGTTTTATTTTTAGGTGTTGCGGTAAATGCAAAATAACTTGCATTTTTCAGCATTTTACGTCCTTCCATCAGACGAATGATTTTATCTTCTGTATCTTCGTCGGGGTTGTAATCGCCGCCAAGGGCTGTATTCATTGCCGCTGACATCCTTCCGCTTTGGCTACTGTGAGCCTCATCAATGATAATAGCAAAACGGTTGTCTTTGTGTGAAGTTCCAATGTCATCAAGGATAAATGGGAATTTTTGAACGGTAGAAATAATGATTTTTTTCCCTTCCTTAATATATTTCTTCAAATCGCCCGAATTTTCTGCTTTTGCTACTGTATTCGACACTTGCATAAACTGTTTAATAGTTGCCGCAATCTGTTTGTCGAGGTTGATACGGTCAGTTACTACTATCACAGAATCAATAATATTTTCACCTCCTTTTTCCAAACCAACCAATTGGTGCGCCAACCAAGCAATAGAGTTTGATTTACCGCTGCCTGCACTGTGTTGGATAAGATATCGCAACCCAATGCCTTTTTCTTTGACATCGGCAAGCAATTGTTTTACAACAGTTAACTGATGATAACGAGGAAATATCTGCTTTTCGGTTTTTTTGCCTGTGTCTTCGTTTTTTTCTTCAACTACCTGTGCATAATTTTCTATAATATTGGCGAGTTCTTTCTTTGTAAGGGTTTCTTTCCAAAGGTAATCGGTCATCAAACCATCGGGATTTGGCGGATTGCCTGCTCCGTCATTATATCCTTTATTGAATGGAAGAAACCACGAATTTTCTCCCGCTAATTTTGTGCAAAATTTTATTTGAGCATCATCTATGGCAAAATGTACCATACAACGCTTGAACTGAAACAGCAATTCTTTCGGGTCGCGGTCGGTTTTGTATTGATAAACAGCGTCTTCTACATCCTGTTTAGTGAATTGATTTTTTAATTCGCAGGTTATCACAGGTAAGCCGTTGATAAACAGGCATAAATCGAGAGCAAGTTTCGTGTTGTCGCGTGAGTACATCAATTGTCGGGTAACGCTGAATATATTTTTGTCGAACAATGCTTTTGCGGCATTATTCTTTTCCGAAGGTGTTTGGTAAAATATTATCAAATTGGCAGGATAGATTTTTATACCCTTGCGCAATACATCAATTATACCACGCTTGGCAATTTCACCTGTAAGGCGGTTGAGAAAAGCAATGCGTTTGTTGTCGCTATCGTTCAAGCCTAACATTTCCACCTGCTTGGATTGTGTTTCTGCCAAAAACTTGAACAACCTCGTTTCGTCAATGGCATATTCGCGGTTGTAATCGTCGTTTGAACCTTGCTCGTAGCCGTTTTGCTCAACGAGATACTTTGTTATTAGGGCTTCAAAGCCGCTCTCTTTGGTGTTTGTTGTCATAACGAATTATTGCCAAATAGTTTATAACTCCAATTTATTGCTCTTTCTATATTCTCATCGGAAAATATAGGTCGTTCAAGTTTGGCTTTCCATGCAGGACTTGTTTTGATAATATCTTTTACTTTTTGCATGGTTATCGGTTCTTTTGACTCTTTTAGTTCAACCATAGCCATATCAACAGTAGTCAATAATTCCAATTCGTCTTTTCTATTTGGAATATAACGAAACCGGTTTATCCATTCAAGCGGCTCATTACCATACCATTCTAAAAAATAGTTGACAGCTTCCGGTGCGTTTTCATCAATAATAAAACCTTTATAATTGCCTGTGTGTTCTCGAATATACTTCTTTTTCAGGGCTATCGGACGAGCAGTTTTATATTTTAAAGCTGGATTATAAGGTCCGGCAGCAAACTTACCGTAATTCTCTGCCACACTTTCAATATGTCGATGCAGTAAATATGGGAATTTTTGACAGTCGAAAGCGGTAAATGGATGTTCATCTGTGCCAAAATAATTCACAAGCGCTGTAAGAATTACTGCATCATCATAGCCTTTGCTGTGTACTTTCCTTTGTTTTGGGGTAACTTCTATGATTTTAGTCTGCTGTTCTGACTGTTTTACAACATTTACTGCGGTATCTGTCGCAATACTTTGTACATTTATCTTACCTGTAACCACATCGGAAATTAATCGTGTGCGATAATCTCCCAAAAGCGAAATTTCTTGCTCAATTTTTTCAATTGCCACATCAATTTTTGCTGTTATGTTATCAAGATATGTAACAATTTTTTGCTGTTCGGCAAGAGGGGGAAGCAAAAAAAATATTTCTTTTATTTTATCAATAGGAAAGTCCCATTGTCCTGTTCTAATGCCAATTGAATATTTTGCGAATTTGTCAATATAATAACTACTACGAATGGCACAATGGAAAAAATCATCACATTCACAATTTAAAATGAATATATAATATGCAGGACTTACTATACCTGTATATTTTGACACACCATACGACCCCTGCCATGCTTTCATTTTGTTCATTACAAATTGTCCAGAACGAACGACCTTGTAATTATTTAAATCATCAGGTATAAAGTTATGATTATCTTCGTAATTATTAATATCTCGTAATATTATACCCTGTTCACGTACAACTGATAACAATGGTAAATTTGGTCTATTTCGTTCACTTATTGGTGTTAAAAACCGTCTTAATGGTATTTTTTCCCATCCTTCACCACCTTTTGTTACCGCCTCATTTATCATTGCCTGCTTTTGTTCTTTGAGCAGGTCAATTTGTTTTTTCTTGGTGTCGGTAAGTTTGTTTATTTTCTGTAGTTTTTCATCTAAATAATGGATGATTTTGGTTTGTTCGGCGAGAGGAGGGAATGGAAGTTGGATATAACGAATATCTTTATACCCAATAGACTGACGAACGCCACCGCCAAGACCATAAAACAACTTATGAGTATCGTAAGCATGAAGTAAATATTGTAAATATGCCTCGTTACCAAAAGGTTTTAAACAAGTATACGCAGAGGTAATTATTCCACGCTCTCGCACTAATCCGGTTCTTAGACTCACATGGTCATTTTGTAAATCCGTTAGACGAAGGATTATATTACCCTTATCAACAATTTGATATGTGGCAAAATCTTTTGGAGAAAGCCCACTGTAGATATTACTTTTTCGGATAATATTTCCATAACTCAACGATAAAACATTTGTTTCGGCATTATTTGTGTTTTTTATTAATTGCTCTTTGCATGTTTGAGATAAATACAATACCTCCCAATGTTCCGGCACATCGCCGAGCCAAGGGATATTCGAGGGCTTATATTTAGGGTATTTATTCATTTTTTAGTCCTTTTTCAATATCTTCAATGCTTGGTAACAGCGATTTGTAGTTTTCGGGCAGGAGTTTCGACAGTTGGTATTCGGAAATGCCAATGGGCTGGCTACTGCTTTCGAGCGAATATTCTACTTCGATTTTGTCTTTTGTCTTGCAGATAATCATGCCAATTGTAGGATTATCTGTCGGCTTTTTCCGTTGGTGGTTGATGGCAGCAACATACAAGCCCAACTTTCCGGTATATTCGGCTTCAAACTTTGTTGCTTTCAGTTCAATGACAACGTAACAGCGTAACTCCAAGTGATAAAACAACAAATCAATAAACCGTTCTGTCATACCTATTTTCACGGGTACTTGCCGTCCTACATAAGCAAAGCCCTGTCCAAGTTCTACGAGAAATTTTGTGATATTTGCAGTCAAGGCGTCTTCTAACTCACGTTCGCGATAGGGTTCTGTTAGTGTTATAAAATCAAAGTTGTAAGGGTCTTTAACGATTTCGTTTGCTAAATCGCTTTGCGGTTCGGGCAACAAGCGTGAAAAATTAGTAAGCGACTTTCCTTGTGCAACATATAAATCACTTTCAACAAAGTGCATCAATACAGCGCGACTCCACCCGTTCTCAAGGGTTTTATGCACATAAAAGAGCGCTTCTTGAACAGATTTGGATTTGGACATAATATGTATGTGGTGTCCCCATGGAATTTGGAAAATTGGATGGTACTCAAATTCGCCAACAAGTTGTTGGCGAATTGTATTATTTTGATTATAAAATAAATAAAATTGCTTGCAATATTTTAGATTAGAATAGGAAAATCCTTTCAAGTGCGGAAATTCACTCCTTAAATCGTCGCTTAAGTGAGAGAAAAAACCGCTTCCCCAAGCGGATTCGAGTTGGCGTGTAACTATATCCTGCCCTAAATCCCAGTAAAGACGCAACAGTTCAATATTTACTTTTACTGCCGCTTTTATTTGTGAGCGCCTAATGCGCAATTTTAAATCAGTCAGCCATTGTCTATATTCGTCGTTATTTTGCTTAGTAATACTTTTTTTATATTCATTCATAATCAATTAATTATTTCGTTAATTAATCCTTCTGATTCCTGTTCCAGGGCGCGAATGTCGGCAATAATCTCGGCAAGCGGGCGCAGTTCAACAGGTTTATAGAAATATTTAGTGAAACTCAGTTCATAGCCAATTTGGGTTTTGCAATCATCAATCCACGCATCGGGAGCAAAGGGCAAAATCTCATTTTTAAAAAATGCCTTAATACCGCCTTTGTAAGAAAAAGGTATTTGCTCGGTGTCGGTTAGTTCTTTATCGGGAACGGAATTACCTTGTTTATCTTTCACAGGTTTTCCTTCAGCATCGCGTTTGGGCTGCATGACGGTTATTTTCCAATAACCAAATTCGGTATTGTCAAATAGTTTACTGTGTTCGTTTTCTGTTCTGTTCAAATACAATTCTACAATTTGACGGCGTATCTCGGGCGAAAATTCACAGTTCTTTTTGCCAAGATTTTTTCGTAATGGCTGTTTAAAGTTATTAGCGTCAATCAGTTGTATTTTACCACGTCGATTTTCCTCTTTTCTATTACTCAAAATCCAGATATAAGTACCAATACCGGTGTTGTAGAACATGTTTTCGGGTAGGGCAATAATTGCTTCTACAAGGTCGCGTTCAATAAGATAGCGGCGGGCATTGCTTTCGCCGCCGCCCGCATCGCCTGTAAAGAGGCTCGAACCGTTGTGTACCTCAACAATGCGACTGCCCAAATCGGTGCTTTCTTTCATCTTGCTTACATTGTTGAGCAAAAAAAGCAATTGTCCGTCGCTCACGCGCGGAAGCATTTGAAATTCGGCATCGCCCGCAAAAGGGATAACGAAACGTGTGTCGAGAATGCCTTTTTTACCTCCCATACGGTCGGCGTCGGTCTTCCAAGATTTGCCATAAGGCGGATTGGAAAGCATGAAATCGAAATCCTTGGCAGGAAAACCGTCAGAGGCAAGCGTTGAACCGTAGGCAATATTTTCGGCATCGCTGCCTTCGCCTTTGAGCAACATATCGGCTTTGGTTATGGCGTAGGTTTCAGGGTTGATTTCCTGTCCAAAAAGGTGAATAGATACTTTTTTGTGCTTATCTTCAGCAAGTTTCAAAAGCCTCTCCTGTGAAACGGTAAGCATACCACCCGTGCCGCTTGCTCCGTCGTAAACCGAATAGGTGTTGTCTTTGATTTTGTCGGCTATCGGCATAAAAATCAAGTCAGCCATCAGTTCCACTACGTCGCGAGGCGTGAAGTGTTCACCTGCTTCTTCGTTGTTTTCCTCGTTGAAACGCCGAATCAGTTCTTCAAAAACCGTTCCCATTGTATGATTGTCAAGTGCGGGAAGTTTGATTTCTCCCACATCATTAAGCACCGGAACAGGCGAAAGATTAATAGTCGGTGATACAAATTTTTCAATTACAGCGCCCAAAATATCAGCATCCACCATGGTATCAATCTGATTACGGAACTTGAATTTTTCAAGAATTTCTTGAACATTAGGCGAAAATCCATCAAGATATGCTGTGAAGTCAGATTTTAATTTTTGAGCAGTCGCCCTGCTTGTGAGGTCTTTTAAGCGAAAGGGCGATTTATTACAAAACGACTGTTTCGCAACATTGCATAACGCCTCATCCTGATTCACGATACCCGCCTTATCAAGCGTCGCCTGCATTTTTAACACCTCATCTTTGGTATCTTCCAGTACGGCGTCTAATCGGCGAATAACTGTCATCGGCAAAATTACGTCGCGATATTTTCCGCGCACATAAATATCTCGTAGACAATCATCTGCGATGCCCCAAATGAAACTTACTATTTGATTGTATGTTGAATTATCCATGTTGTTTATTGTTGCATTTTTAGATTCGATGTTTTTATATTTTCCTTTACAATATCTAATGCCTTCTCCGCAACTGCTTTTTCATTAGCAACAGATGCAGGAACTTGGTCAGCAAGCCACAAAGCGAGCAATTCTTCTTTATTTGTTTGCAATATATCGGCAATAATTACAACTTGTTCGCCTTTCGCACGGCGTTCGCCTTTTTCAATTTTACAATAAGTTGCTGTATCAATTTCTAATGCTGCCGCTAATTGTCGTTGTGGCATTTGCCGTTCTTCCCTTAACTGTTTTATGCGTTCTATGAAATTCATAACTTTGAAATTATTGTCTTGACATTTACGGCAAAGGTACTGTTTTTCTATGAAAAATGGACATTCATTGGATTATTTTTCCAAAACCTTTATCGCTCAATCCTTCTTTTTTACCGCCGGAAGTTATTCTCGCGGGCTTCCGCTCCCAAACCGGCAAGGAAGCCATGAGCGGGAAATAAGTTGCGGCAGTATTTTGTGAAACTATGCCGACTTTCTTGCCACCACAAGGAGCCGACAGCATAAACATTCCGAAATCTTCTGCTAATCGGTTGTCTATCTTGGAAAATGGCAAATACTCGCCTGCAAAAATCTTTAATAATTCATACACTCGTCGCCAATTGACAATAATAGATTCTGAACTATTGGCGTGGCGTTTTTTAGCTGCGACATCAAAATATGCTATGAAATTTTGTTGCAAGCGTTCTTTTTGCTCGGCTTGAGCGGTTTCGGTATCGCTGTACAAATCGGCATTATCGTATTCACGTTGGCGGAGTTTGCGAACGCCATCGGCGTACAGCATACTTTCGCGGTCTTTTTCACTCTTACAAATAATGATGCCGTTATCATCGCGCTTGGGTTTGTAGGTTTTTGTACCGTCGGTATCGATGCGAGCGGTACGTTTCTTGTCCCATTCTACTGTGGTAACGGTGCGATTCAAGTATTCGTGTATGCGTTACGCAGCTTTCTTTCCGGAAACATTTCTTCTATTGCCACACGGTCTATTCGTACAAGGCGAGTTCCTAAGTTGATTGCAGGGATTCTCTTTTGACGGATAAGACGATAAAGGGAACTTATGGTACAAATATATGATAAAAAAACGACAATAAACAAACATTATCAATAATTCTTTAAAAAGTAAAAACCGAAGTAAATCAACGGTTTACTGCGGTTTTCTAATTATTGATTATCGTTAATAATCGCTATTTACTTCACTTCCTCAAAATTATTCTATATTGATTATCAATTTATTATATCTCTATGTCGCAAATGTGTTGCAAATAATCAATAAACAACTATAACCTGCAAAACATTCAACGGCAAAGGTATAAATTCTTTTTGATAAGCAACTATAAAAACGACTTGAAAAGTAGTTTTTTATTAGATTTCGGGCTTTTAAGGCACGAAAAAAGCCGCTTGCGGCGGCTCTTTTTCCGTAAGAGAGTAAACGGCTAAAATAGCCGTTTCTTTTTGAGTTTGCGGACGAAATAAACGATACCGAACAAACCAACTACAAAGGCGATGCGCCCGCACCATACTTGAAAATTCTGCCAACCTGTTAGCGGCTTTTTTACTTCTTTGACTACTTCCACTGGATAGGGAACGCGGAGCGTGTCCCTTACAATTACGCTGTCGCGTATAATTCTATCCCTGTACAAATAGCGGTATTTCTCTACTATGAGCGTGTCGTCTTTCTCTTTGACGAAAATACTGTCGCGCAGAAAAACGCTGTCAATGGTGGCGATGTTCCTGTACTCTGTCCTTACGCTTTCAATCGGTACATATTTTATTGTTCCGCAGGCGCAACAAAATAGCGTAATGGTGTAAACAATAACGGTCTTTTTCATTGCATTGTAATTCTGTTTTGCAGGTCAAAGCCCGCTTTGATTTGGTTAATATCGGCGTTTTTGCCGTTTTCCATAAAAGACATGGCAGACACAATCATAATGTAGTCCGCGCCGTCATCGGCGGTCAATACCTTATCCCGCGGAACTCCCGACCATTTTTCTACACTGGCAATGTATTTTTCGGTGTCGTTTTCGATTGGCGGCGCCCACCGTACAATTATCTTTTCGATGGTGTTCCAACCTCTCGACAGATAGGTTGCAAGCGTTACAAACGCTGCACGATAGCCGTAAGGCATCGTTTCAAAGGTTTTGAATGATTTATCATTGCCTTTGGTTTCGCCTTGAAAAACATCGGCATTGTGCCGAATGTTTAATGGGTTATTGTTGCGTAATCCTCTTGGTGTCATGGCTTACTTGATTTTGAGAGTTTAAGAATGAAACAAGGGATTTGATTTCCTCTTTGTTTTCAAAGAGTTTCAATAACGCCTTTTGTACTTCCTCAACGCTTTTTTCATGCTGTTTAAGGTTTTCATATACGCTTTTAGCCTCGACCATTACGATACCGATTGCACCGATTACGGTAAAATAGGGCATTTTCAGTACAACGCTTACCGCAACATCGGCAATGGAAAGCATCAGCATCAGCCCGAAATAACTTGTTAATTTGGTAATGGTGCGGCGGTAGCCGACACTTGTGCGGGCTATTTTCAGCCGTCTGGCTCGTTTCACGCCGAAAAACAAATCTATTAATACTGAAGCGAATACACAGGCATACAGGACAGCCAAAACGGTAAGGAGCGCATTAAAGCGGCTCCAATCTTCATTTATTATTGACGGAATAAAAAGTAACATTTTTTTGATTATTAAATTGTTGGCTTCAAAAAAAGCCGCTTTTTAGGCGGCTTTTGCTGCATGAAAAAATTTGCCTTTCGGCGATTAGATGATGACAATGTTGCCCAAATACACACTGTTTGCTACTTCCCTGCCGTCTTCGGAAATAAAACCGATGTACGCCTCGACGGTTTCGCCCACCCAATCAGCGGGCAGGTTTACGCTCAACGTGGTTTCGGAACGTGTCGCTCCTGCGGTGTCGAAAACGGCTTCGGATTTGTCGGGATTGACAACGACCAATAACGCCCTGTCGGTCTGCTTGGCGGCGCTTGACCCTGAATTGTCGTCCCAATTAAAGATGATTGAGCCGCCTGCTGATGTTGTTGCCGAGGCGTTGGCTGCGGGCGTGAGCGAGCCGCGAGAAATCAACACTTTGCTCGGGTCAATGGCATAATCGGGATACGTTCCTGTGATTGCGTTGGCAATCGTGTAGGACATTGCCGCGTTAATCGGCGACTGTCGGTGTGCGTACTGTTTCCAACCTGTGCGGAGTAGTCCGTTCAAAGGTTTAAGAAAATTGAGCGTAACGGCAAACTTGGTGCGCTGCATCATTTGCGGTTCTGTGCGGGGGTTTTTGACTTTTTGTGGAAGTGAGCGCATATAGGCAATCCCTTTCCAAGTTGCGCCTACGACCGTTCCGACCTTGCCCGAAAAGCCGCCTAAAATTCCTTTTTTGATTGTTCCCATTTTGATAAAATTTATTGTTGAACTTATTTTTACTTGGATTTGGTACGGCTTAAATACGGCTTTGACCTTATCCGAAAACAAAAATACAACGACATTCAGTACCCTTTGAAATATTGGCGGCTTATGCTTTCTGTTGCCGTAACTTGCTTTTAGAGAAATAAAAAACAACAATTATTTTTCCCGAAAGGAAGAAAAAAGAGAAAAAAAAGAAAAAAAGGACATGCGTTTCAACAGCCATGAAGCGGCGTCTGTCAAGGTTTTTGGAAAAAAATACTACCCGAAGCGCAGGTGTGGAGATTTTTTTCAAAACCCGCAGGGCTTGACCTTTATTGACGGTAAGCGGAATGGCTATCTTTGCATTTTCCTTTTTGGAAGGAAATAATGCGAAAACGATAAAAGAATTACTGCTGTTAGCCTGTTATGTACTATTATTAGGAGTTAATGGCTTGTTTATGTATGGTTTTTATAAAGAATGTATTAGTATGTACTTCATGGAAAAATACGAACTTTAGTTTATAACCATTGTTGAGAGGAAGATAACTATTCCAAACTTTTCCACATGTATCACATGGATTTTTTTGCAAAAATGCACAGATACACAACCATACGATATGTTCGATATCAAAAACGTCATTAATATCGCTCCCAATTGATAAGTTTTTCCTATCTTTTGAAAAATGTTTTAATGAGTGAAATAGACCACCAACAAAATCGCACTTGTTTTCATCATATTTATTCTGCATATATTCCCGAAATAAATCTATCCTAAGAATTTCATCAGAGAAAGTATTTTTTTGTTTCTGTACAATATAGCAACATGATTCTGTTTGTAGGTATTCAATATAATCTTCTAAAGTTCTATGATACCCACTAACATCATATAATGCTTGTATGACATCTTTTGCATTACCAGAACCAAACATTTCAGGGAATTTCTCAATGGCTCTTAAATAGTGTCCTGTAAGTTCACATATTATAGGTATAAAACGTACATTATAAACACGATAAACAATCGTTGTATCATTAAAAATATGAACACGGCAATCATTTTTGTGAAATATCCCTTGGTAATAGTTTTTTGGGGCTTTGCCTTGCTTTTCTTGCTCTAGACGTTCATGTTCCCATAAAGCGGACGTTTTCTTCTTCAAAAACGATGTCAATCCCGCATATTCATCTCGTTCTAACATTCTCATATAAAATTGGTTCAGTATTTTTATTTTTTAGAATTTTAGTGCAAAAGTACCTAAAATAATTGTTGTAGGATTGCTTTTGATTCTTTTTTGCAAGGCATACCAACCACCTACAAAAATACAACTGTTAAAGGGGTGGGTGGTCGGGGGTTGGCGCGGGCGTAGCACAAAAACAACGCAGGTAAAACAGCCTTGAGCCGAAACGGAGCGGGTAAAAAATCGGCGGAGCGATAGCGGAGTGATTTTTTGCCTGCGGAGTTGAGAGGCGCGAGCCGTCTGCGAGTGGAGCGAGGGTGGCAGACGCAAATAGCCCGCAATGAAGCGTAGCGAAATGAGGGCTGCGGCTGCCTACGTGGAACACGCAGGGCTGGCGCGATTTTTGCCGCGCAGTGTAGTTTTTTTGCGGGAAAAGCAAGTGTGGCGGCTTGAATGAGTGAATGTTGTGTAGCCTGCGAAACGTAATGAACGAATGAAAGACGGCTCTCTTGCTTGGGTTAAAAAATCGTGGTGGTGTGAATGGAGCGAAGCGGAGTGAACACGACCACAACCATAGAAAAGGGCGGGGCAAAAAAAACGAAACGGAGCATTGCAAAAATCGTGACAGCCCGATTAGCCCGAGCGACCCGCAGGCGAGCACAACTATCAGCGGCGGCTGCCCCCTTACAAAAAACGGAGCGCAGCGACTTCATTATTGGGGTTTAAGGGGGCAGGAAATAGCCGCGAATGAGGAAAGAGCGACCGTGTGAAACAAAACAAGCCGCCACGCCCTTTTGAGCACCTAACGGAGCGAAGCGGAGTGGGTTGGAGCGCAAAAAGGAGTGTGGCGGCGGTGCTTGCAAGGGCGGCTAAAAAAATACTACCCAAGCGAAGCGCAGGTGTGGAGATTTTTTTAAGCCGTTTATATACCCTTGCAAGCATGTTTTGTGGAACAAAGGGAGCGATTGACGAATACCTTTTTACCTGCGTTGTTTTTGTGCGGAGCACTTAATAAATGTTTATACCGCTTAAATTTGTATCTTTGCACTTTGAAATCAGTATTATAACCGTGGATATTTGGAACAGGGAAAAACGGTCGGAATGTATGTCAAAAATTCGGTCAAAGGATACAAAACCGGAATTGGCATTGCGTAAAGCCCTTTTTGCAAGGGGCTTTCGGTATCGTGTGAATGATGCCCATTTGCCCGGAAAGCCTGATATTGTTTTGCCTAAATACAAAACGGTAATTTTCCTGCATGGCTGTTTTTGGCATAGGCACGAGGGTTGCAAATATGCCTATACTCCCAAAACAAATACGGAATTTTGGGTTGATAAAATCACTTCAAATAGGGAGAGGGACAAAATCAATGCTGAAAAACTTGCTGTTTTTGGGTGGAATGTTCTAACGGTCTGGGAGTGTGAAATACGACACATTTACAAACACGACATTACGCCGGTGGTTGACAGGGTTTCAGCGGCAATAATCGAAAATTGTCCGAAAAAAATGCTTGTAAAATTTTACGAGGAACAAGAAAACGAAATACTGATGGTTGCCGAAGATATTGTTGAGTATCAAATAAAACCTAAAACCACCAAAGAATAATACAGAACTTTCGGATTTAGTCTTTAAGTGTACAATGCAAATCTTCAAAATGGAAATTGAAATTTGATATCCTAAATTCAAAAGGATAAGGTATTGTTTCAATAATTTGTGAGGTTGTTTTTAATTCATTGAATAACTTTTGAATAACATTGTCAACCGGTCCAATTTCAAATCTACTTTTTACAAACATAGGCATATTAGAAATAGCAATGTTTTGACGTTCTGTGCTATATCCATATCCACCCGTTTGGGATACTGTTCTTGATATTCCGAACAAATATAAAGACTTGATTGTATTACCTTTACCCAGTCTCAAATTTTTCGATAATTCCTGCAACCCGTTAGCTTTTATCCATTTTTCTACCCTTGTTGCCCATTCATCAAAACCTTTACATAAATTATGTGCTTTACTTCTAAGTTTTCTCACATCGTTGATAAAAAAATCCTGCCACTTGATTTGTATAATAGCAAGTTCACCATTCATCTTGTCGTATATAGCTCCATCAATATCAGTAACTATTTTACCCTTGTCTTTTAGATTGATATTTCCTTCTATTCTTATGTATCGCTCACCCAAAAACAAGGAATAAATCTCTGTTCGCATCCAATCCTCTCTCGGCTTGGAAATACTGTGTCTTATCTGTGGATTCCTGTATTCCATTAAGTTAATAATTGATTGAAAGGGATTCGTTAGAATACTTGAAATCGGCTGAACAACATATCCATTTCCCATATCAATTAAAAGAGGCATGAAAATTGACGTATTATTTCTTAAAAACATAATATCATTAATTTTCAATGTCATAGCGTTTAATATGTCTGAGATTTTTGATATGTCCATTCCTGTAAAATCGGATATTATATTTTTTAATTCCTCAAAAGGTTGCCAAATAGTTAAACTTTGTGGAATAGAGATTTCAGGATGTTTTTTAGCTGCTAATGGTGCAAACTGCCCATGTTTCAAATATAAACTCGTGATTAGAAGTACAATAGCAGTCAATTCCCCTCCATCAAATTTTATGAAGTCTGTAGATGGGTGTATGCCTGCATCCGTACGCCATGATAAAACTAATGGATGTGCTTTGCTTAGAAAATGATAATCAATTTCTTCCGTTGTATTGTATCCCATCATAACTCCATGTCCGGAATTCCATGGAAAAATTAGGGGGAGCATTTTTGAATCAATATCTTCAATTAAATAATTTTTGAACTCATTCTTTTTATTTAGACCTACAAAATTTCTGCGTATATTCGGAACATCCAATAAATCTTCTGGGCTGGCTATATTCCAATTATTATAGAATGAAACCGAGCTTATTTTTTTTTCTAATTCGACAAGTTTAGGAAATGATAATTTATCAATAAACTGCATATCTACCAAGTCTGTTTTTTTGAAAACGTATGTATCTTCCATTTTCTCAACAAGTAACAGTCCCGATTCAACCATATCTACGGCTCGTCTCAACATTATGATGCGACCAAAATTTTGCAGTAGATATAAGGCATCAACCCTTGTTTCTTTTGTGCTTTCCATGACGGGAATCCCTTGTATGTCTGTCTTTTTGAATAAATATGAAGAACACAAACTCCATCCCATTCTTATTAGGTAAAAATCAGGAAATTCAATTCTATCATTTGTACTTGCTACAATACAATTATAATCATAAGCGCGTAGTGTTTCAATAAAGATTGCAATGGAGTGAGTTGCATCTTCAGGCAATGTGTTTGCCACTCTATGAAGCTCATCATCAGCTAATTTTAGTATTTCATCGCATATCTCACTCATTTCTTATTTCGTAAAACCGTGCTTTTGCAGTTTTTTCAAGCATTTGAATATTTTTTCCTGATTATCATAGTCATATTCACGCTTCTTGTTGAGGATATCGTGCAAAAAATCTTGTTCTTCTGTATCAAGTTTATCGTTGGTATTATTCCAAATAATCATCTGCCTTATCAAGTCAAAAATCAAACTACTTTTATCATCATCCGTCATTTTTACCTTTTTCATCTGCACCCACTTGCCCGCATATTTTTCCGATTCCTGCAACAGTTCTTCGTTTCGGTTGGCGACAATATCCAGAATTTCTACCCCTTTTTGGTATTCTTCGTCTGCCAGAATTTTGTTTTGTCGCAATTTATAGGCAATGTTCGACACAACGGTTTGCTTTGTAATGTCAAAATATCCGCTGTCTTTTCCCCATTTCCCGATTTCATTCCAAAGGGCAGGCGGAATTGACTTGACAATTTCCCTGTTCTGCGTCAATTCTTCTTCCGAAATATCAACATCTATATTGCGCTTGGGCGGATTCTTTTCGTCTATCAAATCTGATTTTATTTCGTTGATGTTGAAACTCCACGAATGATTTTTGACCTGTTCCCAACAATCCGCTTTCTTTGCCCATTCAATATAATGCGTAACAGGCGAATTATCCAGAATGAACCTGTTTACCTGCTTCATCAGGTCATAGATGAAATCGGAAAGTTGCGGTGAAACTTGCTGATTTTTCCAGATTCGATAAAGGTCTAATTTATTTTCGGTCAAAATGTTGATTAACGAAAGCGTATAAGGCACAACTACCTGCCGCAATTCGCCAATATTGTAATCGTTAAGTTTTGTACCGTAGCGTTTTTCGGCGGTTTTGAAAAGGATACATTTTGCAATCGCATCTTCAAAATACACATTATTGATTTTCTTTATGTTATCGGGCAGGTTGTTTGCAATGAATTGAGCATAGTTTTTTTCGTTTCCGCGAACAACGATATATGGACCTCCCACCAATTTTTTACCATCCAAAATTTCCTGATATGCGTTGATGTACTTTGCCAATTCAACCTTTGTAAACATTTGGTTTTTCGGGTATTTTTTGTCAAAGGCGTTTTGCAGCGATTTTGTACGACCTTCGCGACTGCGCAAAGTTCTATACTGACCTCTTGCCCGCTCAAAGAACCAGCAGGTTTGCATATTGTTTTGAGCCGTTACCGGCGAAAGAATGTAGCGCGACAACTTCTCAAAAGCAATCAAAGCGGGGTTGTTAGCCGAAAAATCAGCATCATTAACCTTGTTCTGCGTGTTGGCATAGCGTGAAATTCTGGAAACAATATCGCTGTACTGGTCTGGTTTCTCGATGATTGAAAATTTGACCTGCACAAAAGTATTAGAAATATCGGCTTTGTCTTTCTTTGCCGTGTTGTAAATTGAGGCTGTTGTCTGTCCACCGTTTACAATTTGCAAATTGTTTATTTTCTTAATGTAACGGTTTTCTTCGTCAAGTTCTATGTAGTCGGCTGTTGCGGCAATACCGTTATTGAAAGCCAGAAACATGTGCGGCTCGTTCCTGATGGTGTCGCGGATGCCCCTGTTGATTTTGCCTGTGAATTGCAGAAACGACCTTACATTCTGTTCCAGCAACCGCGCACCGTAGCGCTCATAAAGTTTTGCTAAACAGGTACCCTGAATTATGGCAATATATGATTTGTAGTCTTGGTTGTCGGTAGTTGCCGACAGGCAGGGAATTACAAACTGTTCGCCCTCAAAGTTTTCAAAATCCAATTCAATCGGAACGCGGGACTGTTCAGAAATTTTGTACAGATAGTTTATGTCAATAATGCGATAAAATACGCTGTATCTGCTTATTGTATCGCTTGCCGGAAAATCGCCTTTGTAATCGCCATTTGTCAAAATAATGGCATTAACCCGCACAAGATTTTCTTTCAGTTCCGAATAGTTGGCTAATGTGTTGGCAAATTCAAAAATCGGCGAAGATTCCGCCACTTCATTCACATAATCCTTTTCAACCGCTTTCTTGAAAAAGTTTGTTATTCTTGTGGTTGCACGGTCAATTTCTGCCTTTGTAATAGTGGGTATGATTTCGGAAAAATCAAAAATTGAAATAAATAAATCAACCGTTTCGTAATTCTCGGAAACAGCGTATGCGTTAATTTTATGTTGATTACGAGTTCCTAATGCTTTTTCATCGTAGGCAACATCGGCATTTTCCGTTTCGCCTGCATCAGCCAGAATATCAACAGCAATTCGGGTAAATACCTGTTCCTGCGTGTCGCCATCCTCATTGCCGGTCTGCATTGCGATAACATCCTGCATTAACGATTGATAGTATTTTTCGATTTCATTCATAATGCTGTGATTATGTTGAAAATTTGATTTTCTGCAACTAAATATTCATCACACATTGCGAGAATGATAGCATATTTTACATCGCTTACCCCACCTCGCAATTCGTTTTCCCTGATTCTTGGAAAATTGTTTTCGATTCTATAATAGTTCTCGTTTCGGGCTTGGTAAAACCTGTCCAGATAAAGATGTTCATGTTTATCAGAATATCCTGCCTCGAAAAGTTTCGCGTTGAAAAGCGACAACGCGGGTGTGTCGCTATCAAGCATTTCACGAATTACGGCTACTTTCTGGCAAAGCATTTGACCGTTACCGTTTGAAACCTCAACGGAAAAATGAAACAAAAACAGGTTTTCCCAAAGCGTATCGTCCAACTGTCTTTCGCCGCTAATGCTTACTTTCTGTGGATTGTTTGTTGAGGTGGTTTTTACTTCCACTGCCCAATTACTGCCCTGAAAATCGCGCAAAGCCTTATCCATGCCCACCCAAGTATGCAGGGCATCGCAGGGGTTGGTATCGGGTTTGGCAAGATACTTTTGTAAAAAGTGTAATTCGCCGTAAAGTCCCTGCTGTTCGGCAGGCGTTAAGCCGGTGGAACTGCTCTTTTCAAAAAGCGTTTTCCATTTTTCTAACTGATTGACAACGGTACGGATAATTCTCTGTTCGGTATTGAGTTTGATAACCGAATGTATCAGGTTTTCACAAAGCGAGGCGAAAATATCGCGGCTGCTTGGATGCAACAATTCGATTATCAACAAGCGTGAATTTACAAAAGTGGTGTCGTTTAGCAGCATTACTTTCAAGTCGCGCAGATTGGCAAAAGAAGAAACGTCAATGCGTATGTCGTTACTGAAAGTGAACGCTATGCCGTAATATCTTTCAGGGTATTGGAAAGTGCCGTAAATGTGGAATGGTATATCACTTGAATAGAGGCGCTTTACAAGTCCAACGCTTTTTTCTTCTTCCAAGATTTCCCAAATTTCTGATATGTGATTACTGTTCGTCATAAACATTATCGTTTTCGTTGTCAAATGTATTTTCTGTTTCTGCAAATTCCGCAATTTGATTTGCGGTGTAAGATATTGCGTATTGTTTCCCGCTTCCCGGGAACGATATTACAAAACCAATAAACGGCTCGTCTGTTACCTTGTAATAAGTCGTTCCACTTTGAATATTATCTTGCTTGTCAAGAACATTAGCACAAATAGGATTAAGCGGATAAATCAGCAAAAGCGGATTTGTCCGCGAGCGAAATTTCTGGCGAACTATTTCTGGTGCAGGATAATCTTTGTCCCAAGATTTATTTTGTGCGGCTTTTATCTGCCTTGTTATTTCCAATGCCTCGTCAAGCAAATCTTTATCTAAATCAATAAATTCATCTGCTTGATTACCTACAATGTGATTTTTGCGAATATGATAATTGTTATATGGCGTACCTTCAGCGCGATTGCGGTCAAAACAGCCCACTTTTATTCCATTTGAAAACTCATATTTTTCTTCATCAGGGACACTTTGTTTATTCATCAGAACTACACGCCACGAAGTTAGTTCGCCTTCGCTCACAAGGTCTTGAATATATTTGCTAATCAACTCCAAATCAACCTTTTTCAAACTGTCAGCGACTTTGAATTTTGAAAAATAATCACAAACATCATCGGGAGAAACATTACGCCACAGCCAATTATTTCCTTTCTGTTCAGGAGTTCCAAATGCGGAAATAAAATTGTCGGTTGCAATCAGATTTTTTTTCTTTATTCCCTTATCCATTGGCAGTTGATAGGTTTCCATCAATCTGCCTGCCCACGACACTTCAATTTGCTTGGTGTAACGCATTTTTGATACAGAGGTAATCTGTAACTGTCCGGGACTGTTTCTTACTTTTAAGGCATAATCTTCCGGAGTTCCGTTTATGCCAGCCAAGTAATCAAATTCATCACGTAATTCTTCACTTGCAATGGTAATATGTCTGTACCACTCGTTTAATTCTTCACTCGTGAACAGACGGCACAAATCTACATAACCCGGTCGGTAGCCAAACCAGCGTCCCATTTGCATAAGGGTATCGTACATTTTTGAGGCACGCAAAAAATAACTTACTGACAATCCCTCCAATGTCAAGCCTCGCGAAAGTTTGTCACCTCCAATAGCGATTACTGAGATGCCCGTTTTGTCGTTCTCGTAATAAGTAAGGCAGTCGCCAGAAGTTCCGTTAATTGATTTTATTTCAATTTTTTGTACTGCTCGGAAAAGCAACGGTTTGATTTCTTCCCAAGAGTGAATTGTTAAATTTCTATCAATGTCGCCGAATTTAGACTGCTTAATTTCAGTTGTTACAGTCCTGTATGATTTGTAATTGGCTGTATCGTCTTCCAAAATATTGCGAAACTCCTCTAAAATGGCGGTGTCGCTTGCTTCAATTTCGTGTTTGTAGTAGTTAAACAGGTTTTCTATCAATTCTTTAATGATATTCTGCCACATTTGATAACGCGAAACGTGGATAAGCATTGAATTATGCTTTGTTCCCTGACCTCTGGCTATTCGGATTGCACAGGTAACAATAAAACATTTCACTGCTGTTTTCAGTGATTCGGGTATATCTTCAAAAATTGGCTTGTCATCATCTTTTTTGTGTCCCTGCGGCACAAAGAAACCATAATCTTTTATCGGGCAAACGATTGGCAACAAATCGTTGTCTGTTTCGTCTGGAACAATAGAAGTTCCGAAAACCTTTTCGGGACCAATATAGTTTGTTGGTGCGGTAATGTTTATGATAAAATCACGAGGGAATAAATCGTCCTTATTCTGCGGTATAAAAATATTGGCAAACGGTGTAGCCGTGTAGCCAACATAAGCAGAACGATTGAACAGAGAAATGATTTTACAAATATTTTTGTTTATAGCAGTTGGGTCTAATTCTTTTCGGTTGGTATTAATTGAGGCGTTATCAGCCTCATCGTCAATAATTAAAAGTGATTTGTTTGTGATTTTTTCGTTGGTTGCCTGTGTTTGCAGCCAATTACTCAGACGTTTCAAAACAGATACATTTTTCTTTGTCACTAATAAAATTGGTTGCGGGGCATTGAAATTGAAACCTGCGGTGTTGGTGGCTCTACTTGTGAAATCGCCCTTTTCCAAACTCGTTGTATAAGAGTTTGCTATGGCATTTTCAAACCCCGGAATAAGCCCTACGCCTATTTTTGTTGTTTTATTCATCGTGTAGGCTCTTTCATACTGTGTATCAAAGCCTAAAAATCCCTCGTCAATACGGTTTTGCGTTTGACTTCGCAAGTTGTTGTGAATACCTGCCAAAACAACAATCAGGTTAAAGCCCGCATCAGCGGCTTTGCAAATCAGCCCTGTATAATTGGCTGTTTTACCTGACTGTACCTGCCCGACAACCAATCCTTTTTTATCAATCTGTATTTCGGTGCGTTGAGGATTAAAAAGTTTATCAAGCACCTTGTCGGTCAGTTCATCAAGTTGCAAAATAACGCTCGAGGCAAACTTCTTTTGTTTTTCAAGGTATTCAGCGTACCGAGTCCAAAACTCCCACTTCGATATTTTGTTTGCTCTAAAATCTCTCAGCCATGGCTCGCGGCGCTCTCTGCCTTCCAAAATCTGAAATGTTTCAATCTTAACACTGTACATTGAAAGTAAATCGTTTTTCAACGTTACGGCATCAACATCGGGATAAAGCATTTTTGCCTTAACAACCGCATTGTCAATTTCGCTGTCGGTAACGCTCGCTTTCCTGCCGATTATACTTTGGCAGATTTCTATCACTACTTGGTAATTATCACTCATTTCAATTCGTCAATTAAATCTTCAAAATTATTAAACGGCTCTATTGTTTTCAAATAGGCTTTCGCCTGTTCCGGTGTTTTGCCTTGTGCAATTTGATTGTCAAACATAAGTGTAAGCGTTTGTTTGACAATATTTGTGTCCATATCCGAAAATGGTGTTTTCTGTGTTTCTTCGCTTTGTGCCTCGTTCATATAGATTGTTTTTGTCGGTATTGCCTCCTCCAAAAATTTCAAAAGCGTTTCAATCGCCTGCTCGGGTTTATCCTTTGCCAATACTTTCAAATCCTGAATCATTAAATGCTCACGATTAACCACAAACGACCACTTGTTATCTCTTTTCTTTTCGAGCCAGAGCGGTTGGAAATTCTGCCCTGCTCTCTGTTTCAAAATCTTGCCTCTGTGCCTGTAAACTTCCATACCAAGACTGCGTACCGACTTTGCATAAGCCTCTAACTGTTCACGACATACTGCGGGCGGATATGCCTTTGATTTCTTAATGTCAATCTGCCATTCGGTATCAAGACTGTTAGGCAGGTCAATTTGTATGCGCACCAACTTGTAATGTTCTTCCTTTCGGAACAGACCCAGCCAGTCGCCCGCCTGTAAAAGTCGCTTGCCACGATACACATAAAATCCCTGCATTGCAGGATAACCATTTATTCCTTCTGCTTTTTTGTATGCCTGTTCAGTTGAAAAATTGTTTTTGTGCGGCAAAACATAACCTTTCATCTTTACACCGCCATTGATACTTTCTGTTGGCTGTTCCTGCGTTTTGCTTTCATTAGTACAAAACGGATTCCACGCTTCAATCTCATGTCCTCCCCAAAATATTTTTATTGCCTTATCTTCGATGAATCTGTGAAAGGTCATTGCGATATGATTTTTTACTTTATCCAGAGCATCAGAAAATTTACGTTTTGCGTTTTCGTCTGTTTCTGTTGTTTGTGGACTCAAAACTCTGTCCAAATCAGACCAGATAACAAGCGTTCCTGACTGCTGACTGTCTAATTCGTTCATAAATTCTTCCGGAAACCATCGTAACAACTCCCACTTATGGCTTTGAGCAACATAATCCAAATCCCATGACCAGAATGCAGGGGCAAAATCTTTACGTTTGCTCAATACGGATAGTTTACGACACTGTGAAAATGAGGCTGTTTTCAAACCTAAACCAAAACGTCCCAAATCGGTTTCGGGGCGGTCGGTCAGCGGATTTTGAGCACCCGGTCGCATGGCTTGGATTATTTCGTTACCGTTCATACCCTCGCCATCATCTTTTATGGCAATGATGGATTTTCCACCTCGCCAAAGGCGGTTAATGTAGATATGTTTTGTGTTTGCAGAGATGGAATTGTCAATAATATCAGCAATAGCGGTTTCCAAACTGTAACCGATAGCCCGAAATGTTTCTATCATTGAGGAGGCTTCGGGGATTGCCTCTGCTTTTTGTAATTTACTGTAATCCATAAGCAAACTGTTCTTTTAATGCTTCTGCAATTTTATGAGCCAAAACCACAGGAACAGCGTTACCAATTTGTTTAAATGCAGCGCTTCTGCTTCCCTCAAAATAGTAGTCGTCAGGAAAAGACTGTATTCGAGCAGCTTCACGTATGGTTATTGAGCGTACATTTTCTATTGTTGGGTTCAGTACAGGATAAATGTAATAATGTCCGTCCATTGCAATATGAGCAACAACGGTATGACAGCAACCGTAGGGGTCAACCACCTGAAAACGATTTAGAAATGATTCCCTGTTTTTATGTGTTTGATTTTCATTAGGAATTTCAAGATAACTCAGGCGCTGTCGCTTTTGTAACCATTTGTCAACTGCCATTTTATAAATAAAGCGGTCGTTTTCATTATTTGGTCGGGCAATATGTTGAGTTGTAAAAGTAAAGATATTGTTACGGATATTTGATTTTTTCAGGTATTTCATTTCTGAATACGGCTTTGTGTATTTGACAGGGGCGCATAACTTACCTTCGCCATGCTTTCTTTCAGGCAAGTCAATAAACAAGTCATTCATAACTTGATATTTGATTTTTTCTACTTTCAATTCAGGATAATGGAATTTTGTTGGCTTTCCGTTTTCTTCTTTTTTCCAACCAACAATAATTACTCTTTGGCGGTGTTGCAATACTCCGTGTTCAGAGGCGGTTTGGACTTTTAACTCCATTTTGTAACCTGCTTGCTCAACTAATCGGGTAAGGTCTTTTAATGGCTCACCGTTTTTAGCCGAACGGATACCCATTACATTTTCAAAGACAAACATTTTCGGATGATACTTTGTCAAAAACTCAACATAGTACTTGTAAAGGTCGTTGCGAGGGTCGCTTAATACCTTCTCTTTCATCCTTGCCCTGCCAATCACTGAATACGCCTGACAAGGCGGACCGCCAACAATAATATCAACCTGCTTGTTCCCAATCAGATTATCAACCTTTTCAAATAGTTCCGCAATGGTTTTTTCGCCGATTTCTGACTGTATAACGGAATCCGTTACCCATTTGGGGATTTGTTCCCAAAGTTTACTGCCATCTTCCTTTTCCTGTTTTTCGTACAGGTATTTTTTGTAGACACCTAATTGATTGGCACTTTTAAGCCAGTGAAAAGCGGCGCGGGTTTTCAACGTATCGCAAGCGTACTTATCCATTTCGATATGTGCCAAAGGAGTATAGCCCGCCCGAATAAAGCCTTCGGACAAGCCTCCCGCACCTGCAAACAGGTCTATAAAGTTCAATGCACACATCTTAACCAAGTTACAAAATTTTGCTATGCAAAATTACGGCTTTTTTATGAGATATTGGCGAGTTCTTTTATTGTTTTTTATATTTATCAATACAATATTCATGTAGCAATTTCAATTAAACGCTTATAATGAGTGTTTTAATCAGTCGTTTTTCTTCATGTAACTGCCATGTGCCTGTCGTGTGAGCAGCCCTGCATTTAGAAATCTTGCAATCTGTTTATCAGCAGTGCTTTCGGGAATTTGAAGTTGTCCGGCAACTTCAATATAATTTGCCCTGTCGAATTGGGCGGGCAGGGCTTGGAACAGCGCCATTTTAGGATTGCCGTTGGTGTTCGGTGTTGCCTGTGGTAACTGCCGAAACACAAAAGCGGCGTGTTGCAAAAGCACCTTGACAATTTCCATCGCTATTTGAAAATCGGTATTGGAACAGACTATTGTGTTGTTTATACTGCCTGTGTCCATGATTCGCAATACCGTTAGAACCATTGCAACCCGAAAAGTAATCAGCCCCAAGCGGCGAATTGTGCCGATGTAATCATTGCCCAACAATTCCCAATATTGCTGCTGTATCTGTTCAAAATATTGATTAAATGCTTTTTGTTGGCTGTCAGTAAGTGAAAAGCGGATATTTTCCTGTTGTTTCAAGGTACGGTAGAAATCAAAGAACACATCGCCAAAACGGTTAAATCGCTGGTCTAATGATTCATTCGTATTGCAGGCAAAAACGTCAATCCACTGCAAACGGATATTCATGTAATAGAACATAAAACGACTGAATAAGCCGTTTTCGGCATCAGGAATGAGGCTTTGCACTTGGCGGGGCGTTCCCGACAGCAAAGCCGAAAGTTTGGGAATTTCGAGCGTAACATATTCGCGGTCTTTCCTGCGCAAGTACGATATTTTTTCGTGATGAAACGCCTTGCGGAAACCATCGGAATAGTTACCGTGTTCAGTTCTGAAAGTTTGCGCCAAAGTGTCGCCCTCTGTTTCAAATATCAAACCTACGCCGTTGTTGTCGTTGAGGATTTGAAATACTGCGGTTGCGCTACTGTTGGCAGGGATAAACAAAACTAGCAAAGGCGGTTCCTGCGGTTGTTCAACATCTGGATTCTTCTTATTTGCTGCATATTCTGCCTGTCGGCGTTTGTATTCGTCCAATTCCAATTTGTTTAACTCCCTTAACTGTCGGTGGATTGGCTCGACCAATCTGCGACAAAGCGATAACCGACCTTTACCTGCTGATGCTTGCGCACTGACGAACAGAAACAGATTCGGGAATACAGTAACCCCGCCATATATACCATAAATATTTGGAAAACAAGCCGAAGTAACAACCAATGAGCCAAGTAAAAGCAAGTCGGCATCTTCGCGGGAATTTGCATACTGGGTAATTTGTCGTAGAAAAACAGGTAAAAGCGGGTAGATTTTTTCGGGAATGGTGGGCAAAGTTTCGATTTTCTGTTCATCGTTTGGTTGTGGTGTTTCAACGTCTTTTTGCTGTACTGCTGGTTTTGTTTTTGCCACTTTTGCCAAATTGCCATTTTGGATATTTGGCAAAATGGAAATATCTACGCCAGCGGACTTTGCCAAATGATACAAGGTTTTGATTGTTACGCCGTGTCCGTGGGCTTTCAGGCATTTGTCAAATTGTTTGTCGGTTTCGCTTTGCAAATACGACAGATAAAAGCGGCTTAATCGGTGGTAGTAACTGCGCCCGTTTTCGCCCAAAGCGTCAGCGAGGGCGAAGCCTAAATCGCGCCAGTCGGCATAGTTTGGGGCAATATCTATACCTTTGACTTCTACACGGTTAGTTACTGTTTCAATGTCTGTTCTTGGGTTGGTGCTAACCAGCGGCTTTGCCGTTGTGCTTTTGGCTGAATCTGGGTTTACCCAATCTTTTGGATTAAATTTTTTCTTGCTCATAACTATTCAATTACAAATGTCTGGGTTAATAAATGCCTGCGGGTCGTGTGGCAGGAAACAGGCGCGGGAAATATTGCGCCCCGATTTATCTACGGCAATGCCGTAGGTTTGCAAAATGTAATTTGCAACGGCGGCGAAGTAGTCGCCGTGTTGCGTAGTGGCTGTGTCAATGGATATTATCCATTTCAGACCGTCGCCCGAAGGGCTGACGAAAAGTAATTGTGTTTCAAAATATTCATCTTGTAAAAGTTGAAAACGCAGTTTTTCAACGCTTTGCAGGTTGTCAAAGTCAAGACACAATAAACCCGAATGCTTTATTAGGGCTTTGTCGTTTCGGGTAGTGAATACGCCCGAAAAGGTGCAATAATCGAAGTTGGCGGCTTTGAATTGTCGGGCTTGCTGAACATCGGAAATTGCTTGCAATTTCTGTGTTCGCTCTCGGTAATAATCGCCTTTGATAGCATTGTAGGTTTGCAACAAACTAACCGCCTTGTGCGGTTTGGTGTTGGAAATCGGGGCTTTGAAGAAAGAAAACATACAGCCCCCGAAATCCCCCAAAGGGGGACTTTTGGGACTGTTGGGGCTTTGGGGCTTAGTTTTATAAAAACTCCATTGCTCATCTATACGCAAAAACAGTTCTTTGTTGAGGGTTTGCAAAAGTTCATCGCCTTGCTGTTTGTAATGCAGTTCGGCGAAGTCGAACGCATCGCCCACGGGGATAGCGTTTTCGCTATCCTCGTGGCGGGCAAATTCGTTACTCATTGCATTTGCAGGGTCGGTTTTCTCTATCCAAATATGTAAAGTTTCTTTGTTGGAATTGAAAGGATTGCGGCAAAGCCCGCAATCTCTTTCAACCAAACGTAACACAATTTCATCGGGATAATACAAGCGCAAAATATGGCTGTAAATTCTTAGCCCATAATGTGTTTTATTCAAAATCATTTCCCTGTTTACCATAGTTGCGAATTTTGCTTAGGGTGTAGTTGTCTGAAAGGATTTTGGTAATATCCCTGCGCAGATAATAAATTTTGTTGCCGATGCGCGAAAATGGCAAAGTACCGTTTGAGCGCAGTGTTTGCAATGTGCGGGGTGAAATGTGTAATGCCTGCATTACATCTTGGCTGTCCATCCAATCTTCGAGAAATGAATACTCTATCAATCCGTCAAGTTCTTCATCGCTGAGGTCGTCAAGGGAAATGCGCTTTTGCCTCAGCAATTCGGCTTGAATAATTGGACATTTGCGTAAAATCCTGCCCATCCGGTCATCGGGATTCATAGCCATATCAGCCATAATTTCCCTAATCAATTTTGGCTCTTTCATCTTAAACCCCCCTTTCTGTTTGTTACAAACTGTTGGGCTTCGGCTTGGATTTCGGCGGCGGTTTTGCG
>Ga0099364_10000937_pt1 | contig 49633 bp, 39 predicted proteins | sample TergutTh196P3_FD_73070 | JGI IMG/M metagenome (GOLD analysis project Ga0099364, IMG submission 73070) | Microcerotermes parvus P3 segment gut microbial communities from Pointe-Noire, Republic of the Congo - Th196 P3 | ecosystem: Host-associated > Arthropoda: Insects > Digestive system > Gut ... | reverse complement strand
GTTATTTCTTCCTCGCTGCCGCTTGCAGTTTTTCTTCTTGCTCTGCGGCTTGTTCAATACTGCCGACGTACATAAATGCCTGTTCCGATAGATGATCCCATTTACCGGCGGCAATCTCTTCAAAGGAACGCACCGTGTCTTCTAAGGGGGTGAACTCCCCCTTTTTTCCGGTGAAAACTTCTGCGACCATAAAGGGTTGCGACAAGAACCGCTCCATTCTTCGGGCACGATGTACCACGAGTTTATCCTCTTCCGCCAGTTCGTCCACGCCGAGAATCGCAATGATGTCCTGCAATTCCCGATAGCGTTGCAGCGTTTGCTGGACTGTTCTCGCACAATCATAGTGCCGCTGTCCGACATACTGCGGGTCGAGTACCCGGCTGGATGAAGCCAACGGGTCCACTGCCGGATAGATTCCCTTTTCGGAAATCGCCCGTTCGAGATAGATAAAGGAGTCCAATTGTCCGAATGCCGTTGCCGGTGCCGGGTCGGTCGGGTCGTCCGCCGGAACGTACACCGCTTGTACCGATGTTACCGCCCCGCGGTTGGTCGAAGTGATCCGCTCCTGCAACGCCCCCATTTCTGATGCCAGTGTTGGCTGGTATCCCACCGCCGAAGGCATCCGCCCCAATAACGCCGACACTTCCGAACCCGCCTGGGAGAAGCGGAAGATATTGTCCACGAAGAGCAGAACGTCCGTACCCGTTGCATCGCGGAAGTATTCTGCCATCGTCAGAGCGGACAGAGCCACCCGGAGCCGCGCACCGGGCGGTTCATTCATTTGACCAAAGACCATTGTGGTTTGGTCGATCACGCTTCGACCGGTATCGCCGATTTTGGCTTCGGACATTTCCCGCCAAAGGTCGTTCCCTTCACGGGTTCGTTCGCCGACTCCGGCAAAGACGGAGTTTCCGCCATGTTCTGAAGCAATCCGGGCAATCAGTTCCTGCAAAATAACCGTCTTGCCGAGACCTGCCCCGCCGAAAAGACCGGCTTTACCGCCGCGGACGAAGGGAGTCAACAGGTCGATCACTTTAATTCCTGTCGGAAAGAGTTCGGTTTTTGTAGCGAGGTTGGCGATTTCGGGAGCATCCCGGTGAATCGGACGGAACTCAGTAGCATGGACGGGTCCCTTTTTGTCGATGGGCTCGCCGAGGAGGTTGAAGACACGCCCCAGTGTTTCCTTACCGACAGGCACGGAGACGGGAGCACCGGTATCGACACAGTTCATGCCGCGAACAAGCCCATCGGTCGTGCCGAGGGCAACGCACCGGACCTTTCCGCCGCCGAGGTGCTGCTGAATTTCACCGACGAGATGAATGTGTACTCCCTTCTCCTCGTTGTCCACCCGAACGGCATTATAAATTGCCGGGAGTTTATCTTCTGCGAATTCCGCATCGAAAGTGGAGCCGATAACTTGTGTAATCCGACCGATATTTTTGTCCGCTGACATTGAGTTATTGTTAAAGACGATTAGACACTGGACGGTATTGTACACCGAAACGGGAAAAAATGCAAGCGGGCGAAAAAAGAGAGGGCATGGTTGACGGGTATGTCCAACTTTTGTGGGTATCTTCCTGTTTTCGTGCTTGCCCTGTGAAGGCGAAGCAACACACGCACGCCTAGGGTTGAAACCCTAGGCTATAACGCCTTGCCCTTACAGGGCAATCATGAAAACAGAAGGACATCCAATAAACTTGAACACACAGTCCGTCGACACGTTTGCAATTGGGGTAGCCAAGGTAGGCAACCGACCGCCGGGCGGTTGCGTCGGCAAATAGCCGACTGGCACTGGAATACGCGGGGCATAGCGTGTTCGCCACCCAAGTACGGAGTACCGCATGTTGCCGCCCGGCGGTCGGCAACCTACCTCTATTAGGCAAACGTGTCGACGGACTGCTTGAACACACCCTGCCGTTATTGCGGTTCTTGCAACCCAGTGCTGCACTGCTATAATAACGCGATGACTATTTCTACCGTAGAATCACTCCGTTGGCAAAAGTTCCCCGTTTTGGATCAAGGTTTCGTCTGTCTTGTTGATGTTATGGGAGAAGATTCCTCCATTGTTCAAGCGGCGAGAGTCAGTTACGGCGACGGTACGAAGAAGGTGTCCGATGACCGCACGCTTCTCCGCTATCTGATGCGGCATCAGCATACGACCCCCTTTGAAATGGCGGAAATCAAACTGCTGGTTCGCGTCCCTATGGACTGCTGGCGGCAATGGATCAGGCACCGCACCGCTTCGGTCAACGAATACAGTACCCGCTATTCTGTTGCCGTTGATGCGGCTTACTCCACCTCCCCCGAAGCGTGGCGGAAACAATCGGAGGCAAACAAACAGGGAAGCGGCGGTTTTCTTGAGCCCGATGTCGGACACGCTCTGACCGATGAAGAGGAAAAACTGCACCGTTACGTCCGGGAAGTTTATGACCAGCGGATTGAACGGGGAGTCGCGAGGGAGTTAGCGCGAAAGGATTTACCGCTTTCGACCTATACCGAAGCCTACTGGAAAATTGACCTGCACAACTTGTTTCGGTTTCTGGGACTTCGGATGGAAGGGAATGCCCAGTACGAGATTCGGGAATATGCCGCGACTATCGGTGAGAAAATTGTCCAACCGCTTTTTCCGCATTGCTGGGAAGCGTTTGTGGACTATCAATTAGAATCGTTGCGGTTGAGCCGGTTAGAACAGGGGCTCATTCAACGTCTTTCGCAGACCGGAACGATACCGGCAACTCGGGAACAGTTTTTGACGGCGCAAGACCCCGCCTGGCAGGGACTTGAACGTTGCCGGGAACGCGAGGAATGTTACGAAAAACTCTGCCGGTTGGGCATTGTTCGTTAGCGGTTTGCGGCGGCATGAAATTGTACCTTTGCAAACCTTGCGGTGATTTAACCGCAACGAACGCAAAGGGACATTTTCATACCGTTTCCGGCATCCCGCGAGGACACACTACCGCACCCGGCACTGGAATTGAATCACGCCGAATTCTCCCGGTGCGAGCGGTTCTGTGATTTCAAATCGCAACGTAAACCCGCCGCTTGCATTGGGTTGCGGTGAGAAGCCCGATGCTAATGATGCAATTGCTGTTCCCGGCAGAAATTCCAATCGGCTGGTCAAGTCATCTAAAATCGTCACGTTGCCAATCAGTTGATTGCCGATGTTGTCAAACCGAAGCGTGAACTCGATAATTTCTCCCGGCGATGCCGCATCATGCGAGGCAACCTTAATCAACCGCAACTTCGAGGAGCGTGATTGGTCATCCTCTATCTGGAAATAGGCGGCGGCTCCGTCTATTCCCACTGATGCCATGGGAGCGTATTCATTCATTTGAACACGGATGCCCTCGTTTCCCTGCCATCCCCGCGCATTTTCTGCTCCGCGTGTTAATTGTGTCCGTAGGGAATCTTCCCCGACAAATACCCGCTGCAACAAAATCATGCTGTCCGAATCGACCGTCAAAAAATTATTGAATCCGTCGAGTCCTTGGGCGGCTCCCACCCCTGCGCCGCGCCGCTGCCCTTCGATGCCGCGCAGTTGGTCTTGTGTCCGGCTGTATTGTGTTCTCGATTCCTGCTCGGTAAAACTGGTCTGAATCGCCTCTCTTCCTTCACGCAACGCTTGCTGACTCTGTTTTTCAATGAGAGCGGTAATTTGCCCCTCCTGAATCAACCCTTCGACTTTCCGAACGGCTCCAAATCGGGGTGCGTAGATTTGAACTTGGTTGGAAGGCTCGACAATCACCCGACCATCCAGTGTGTCGAAGTGTGCGATTGTATTGCCAGCATTGAAGTTATGCACTGTCCAGCCTTCCACATACGCCGGTTTGCCCGTATCATCGCCATAGACGAGATACTCATTGGCACGACCGCCGGGAGCCCCTGCCGGTCTGTGTGGCGGTCGCCACGGATGCGATGGTGTTGCTTGCTGTTGCCTTTCGATGACGGAGAGTCCCGCCTCTTTCAGTGCCGGATCAATCGTGAGCGAGTCTAATGGGAGTCGCTCTGTTGCGGGTGCTCCAACATTTTCCGGCGGAATCGTTCGATTCAACCTCCAAGGGGGAGACCCGAAGCAAAATTCTGGAGGCAGTTGACCGCCCGGCAAATTCTGCATCGGAACGCGTCCGCCGATTCTCACGACGGCAACCGGTAATCCTTGCGTTGCGGCAACGGCAACGGGATCACCGCCGCGAATGTCGTGCGAAAGTTGTTCCTCACCGCCGGTAGGAAAAGGGAGTGCCGTTTGGGGATTTTCCAGATAGATCACACGAGTAATGTACCGTCCTTCCAGTGCTAATTCGAGGTCTTCCAGCGTCAGATTGATGATTATCGGAAAGTCCAGTTCTCTGCCCGGCGGCGGATAGGTTCGGGCGAGGAGTGTTACTGTCGGGAAAAGTTCCCTTCCGGGATTGAAGGGAATGTCGGCAACCCGAAAGCGGTAATCGCAACCAATGAGCAGTCCGGCTTGCAGGGGAGCGGGCAGCCGCTCGGAAAATTGACCGGCGGTTACCGCCGCAACACTTGTACCATTGGGGGTTTGGAGCAAAACCGGCTGAAAATATCCCCGGAAGGGTTCACCGGGAAAACCGGCATGCGGGGGTCCAATGTGATATTGTGCGGAAACAATACCCGTTAGTATGAGCCAAAAACCGATTACCGTTGCAAAAAATCTCATCGCTCCCTCAACGGGGTTATCGGCAATCGGCAGTCCCCGGCTTCAGATTTTTTGTCCCTCCTACACCGTGCCTTCAATGATAGAGGTGATGTTTCGCACGAAGGCACGAACCTGTTCCCTCCGGTTAAAACCGGAGGTTATAGACATCGCGCCCTTGCAGGGCAAATTTCTTCTAACTCCTAACTCCTAACTTCTAACTCCTTTTTGGTTACGGCGATACCGCAATGAGATTCCTTTGCGACCCTTGCGGTTAAAAAAATTGCCGCAAAGAAGACGCAAAGGACAGACCAAACGAGTTATGTGACCCGTTGACAGCATTATTCATTACGGTACTGATTGCGTTGTATCACACGTTGCCGTTCTTCCACATCCCGGCGCACCCGTTCAAACATTTGCCGCTGATTCGGTCTTGTTTGGGCTTTTTCCTCGTCAAACAGATAACTCTGTGTGTTGACGACCACCGGCGGAGCCTTGAGTTCTGTTCTGAGGCGTTCCAGTTCGGCATGCATCCGTGCAACCTCTCCCGCGTATTCCGGCTCGGAATAAACGTTGGTCAGTTCGTGCGGGTCGGTCTTGAGGTCCATCAATTCCCAATGGTCAATGTCGTCATAGAAATGGATTAACTTGAACCGACCATCATAAACACCCTCGTGCTTTTTAACCATGTGAACACTGGGATACTCGTAGTAGTGATAGTAGAAGGACTGCCGCCAGTCCGCCGGTGTTGCCCCCTTGAGAAGCGGAACTAGCGAACGTCCCTGCATATCGTCAGGAATCGCCGCGCCGGCAACGTCAAGGAAGGTGGAGGAAAAATCAAGATTCGATACAATATCTTCATTCACACTCCCCGGAGTGATGTGTCCGTGCCAGCGGACAATCAAGGGTGTCTTGAAGGACTCGTTATACATAAACCGCTTGTCGAACCAACCATGTTCCCCCAGATAAAAGCCCTGATCTGAGGAGTACACAATGAGAGTGTTCTCGGCGAGTCCCTCTTCTTCGAGGAATTGCAGCAGTTTGCCGATACTCTCATCGACGGCGGCAACGCATGCCATGTAGTCCTTCATGTAGCATTGGTATTTCCATTTTTTGAGCGTGACCGGATCCTCTTTCACTGCTTCGAACTCTGCCCGGCGACCTGCAAACATTTTGTTCCAAGCGTCTCTTTGCTCGTCCGTCAGGTGAGCCGGCGGACCCGTGAGTTTGAGGTCACGCTGGTTCATCGTTTCTGCAATGGTCATATCCTGCTCCAGGGCAGCGCGGCGGTTTCCGCCGTAAATGTCGTCAAATGTTTCGGGATAAGGGAAGACAACATCTTTGTACCGTTCATAGTATTCAGGATACGGATCCCATTCACGATGCGGAGCCTTGTGTTGCGACATCAGTATGAATGGTTTTGATTTATCCCGGTTTCTTATCCATTCAATCGAAAGATCGTTAATGATTTCCGTCGTATGACCTGTATGCTGAACCCTTTCGCCGTTGCGGAACATCGGTGGATTGTAATAAGGTCCCTGATCGATAAGGACTTCGGTGTGATCAAAACCCGCAGAATTGGCATTTGCTTCATTTTCCAGATGCCATTTTCCAATCACTGCCGTCTGATAACCGGCTTTTTGCAGCAATTTCGGGAACGTTTGCTGGTCGGTGTTGAATCGATTGCCATTCTGAAAAAAACCATTCAGATGTGAATACTTGCCGGTAAGGATCGCGGCGCGGCTGGGACCGCAGATCGAATTGGTGACACAGCATCGGGTAAACCGCATTCCTTCATCGGCAAGCCGGTCGAGATGGGGTGTTTCATTACGGTCTGACCCATAGGCACTGATCGCCTGATAGGCATGATCGTCTGTAAAGATGAACAGAATGTTCGGTCGGTTCTCTGCCGCAACGGCAAACGATGCCGTCAGGCAGAACAGGAGAGACAGGACAATGCGTTTCCGGTTCATAGAAAAGGAGGCTCCTTTGCAAAAACGTGTGAATCATCATTGCGGTTATTCTATAGGGATTGGAGCGGAAATGCAACGGGCACCCATGAACGGGTGTGCAAAAAATCATGTGAACATTTTTCGCCGATACATACATTCTCTGTGTTCTTTGCGTATTCCCTTGCGAACTTTGCGGTTAAAAAAAGGGAATTTAACCGCAAGGTACGCAAAGTCCCGCAAAGGACACGAAGTACAATTGATAGGTGTGGTCTGAGAGAGGTTCATCAGGCATATTCCAAGGTGTCCCTTGCAAGGAATTAGGGATAGTGTAAAATAGGCGGCTGTGTGCGGGAGGGTTCCCGAAAATTACGCTGAAAGTTATTAGAATAGGGGGTTACAGCAATGAAGGTCAGAGCAAGTGTACGCCGGGTTTGCGAAAATTGCAAGGTCGTTAGGCGGCGCGGTCGGGTCTATGTTATCTGCGTGAATCCCCGGCATAAACAGCGTCAGGGGTAGTCTGCGCAAGTATTGTTACCATAAACATTTGGAGAAGAAATAATGCCGCGTCTTTTGGGTGTGGATATTCCGAACAATCGGCAAATCGTCATTTCGCTGACCTACCTTTACGGTGTGGGTCCGGCAACCGCTCGTGAACTCTGCCGCAAAGCCGGTATTGATGCAACTACCCGTGCCCGGGATTTGAGCGAAAGTGATGTTGCCCGGCTTGCAACGTTGCTGGACAACGACTATACCGTCGAAGGACAACTCCGACGGCAGGTTGCCTCAAACATCAATCGGCTCCGGGAAATCAGTTGCTATCGGGGCATCCGCCACCGGAGAGGCTTGCCCGTCCGGGGACAGCGGACGCGCACCAATGCCCGAACACGCAAGGGACCCAAAAAGACCGTCGCCGGAAAGAAGGGAGTTAAAGATTTACGCTAGTCGTCATTGAGCCGGAGTATTCCGGTTGCCAAACAATACAATACAATACAATACAATACAATACAATACAATACAATACAATACAATACAATACAATACAATACAATACAATACAATACAATACAATACAATACAATACATACAATACAATACAATACATACAATACAATGCCGGTGCTCCGGCGCAGCGCACCCACATACCAGTTAACTATGGCAAAAACAACGTCAACAACCAAAAAACGCAAAATCAAACGGAGCGTTGCTTCGGGAATTGCCCATATCAAGGCATCCTTCAACAACACGACCGTTACGATTACGGATACCAAAGGGGACACCCTTTGCTGGGCAACCGGAGGAACCTGCAAATTCAAGGGCAGCCGGAAGAGCACCCCTTTTGCCGGTCAAATGGCTGCCCAAGAAGCCGCCGAGAAGGCAATGAAGTTCGGCATGCGGGAGGTCGAAGTCAAGATCAACGGACCTGGCAGCGGTCGGGAAAGTGCCATCACCGCCTTGCAACAGGCGGGTTTGATGGTGAAGTCTATCGAAGACGTAACCCCTATCCCTCATAACGGTTGCCGACCCAAAAAGCGGCGGCGGGTCTAGGAGTGAAACCGAATTAAACTTGTATTTCTTTGCGTTCTTTGCGAATCTCTTTTGCGTTCTTTGCGGTAAAAAATTAACCGCAAAGGTCGCAAAGACGGACGCGAAGGACGTAAAGGAATGAAATGAATAAGCAAATTTACAAATACTTATGGCACGAAACACAGGACCAGTTTGCCGGAAATGCCGGCGTGAAGGATTTAAGTTGAACCTGAAAGGAAGCCGGTGCGACACGGAAAAGTGTGCGTTCAACCGGCGTTCCAACGCTCCCGGTATGCATGGAGCAAGAAGGGGAAAGTTGACCGACTACGGTATTCACCTGCGTGAAAAACAAAAGGTGAAAAACTATTACGGTGTGCTGGAAAAGCAGTTCCGCAAGTATTTCGCCCTCGCCGCCCGGACACCGGGCAATACGGGGGCGGTGTTGATGGGACTTCTCGAACGCCGTCTGGACAACATCGTCTATAAACTCGGTTTTGGTGCTTCTCGTCCGCAGTCCCGGCAATGGGTGGCTCACGGACACATTCAAGTCAACGGGAGGCGGGTGGATATTCCGAGTTATCTCGTTCGGCTGGGAGATGTGATTACCGTCCGTAACCGCCCAAAGAGCAAAAAGGCGATTAAAGAGGTCATCGACGAGGGTTTGCGGGATGTTCCCGATTTTCTCTATCGGGACAATGCGGAAATTCCCAAGGGAATCGTGATGCGGCTGCCCACTGTCGAAGATGTGGCGATGCCCGTCGATTCCGCGTTGATCGTCGAGTTGTGCTCCAAGTAGCGGGCGGTGCAGTCAACAATGTCATTTTGTCAGAACAGAACATTTTATCGGAGGTTTTTCTATGCGTAATCGATGGCGGGGTTTAGAACTCCCTAGCAGACTGATATGTGATCAGGATACTTTGACGGAGACTTATGGTAAGTTCACTGCGGAACCGTTTGAGCGCGGCTTTGGACATACCGTCGGGAACAGTCTGCGCCGGGTGTTGCTTTCCAGTCTCGAAGGAAGTGCGGTAACGAGTATCAAGATCAAAAACGCCTTACACGAATTCACTTCGTTGCCGGGAGTTCTCGAAGACGTTACGGAAATCGTCCTGAACGTCAAGTCGATTGTCGTCCGTTCACACGAAGACAAACCGAGAGCACTTCGTATCACCAAAAACAAAAAGGGTGTCATTACCACAGAAGACATTCAAGGGGATGCGACGGTGGACATTATCAGCAAAAACCACCATATCGCGACGCTGACAGACGACGTTCCCTTTGAAATGGAACTGATCATCGAAAATGGACGCGGCTATCTTCCCGCCGCAGAGCGGCAAATGTTGACCCATGACCGCGGCGGTGAGTTGGGAGAAATCCCGCTTGATGCAGCATTCAGTCCGGTGGTCAGAGTGCAGTACGACATCGAAGAAACCCGGGTCGGACACAAAACAAACTACGATAAACTGACACTCCAAATCTGGACGGACGGTTCCGTCCGACCGGAGATGGCACTCATCGAAGGGGCAAAGATTTTCCGCAAACACCTGAATCCATTCGTTCAATACGACCGGTTGGAATCGCTCGTCTTTGCAAAAGCACGAGGGGCGGGCGGTGTTCTGATCGACCCTGCGTTGGAAGCAAAGTTAACGATGGGTGTTTCAGAACTGGGACTCAAGGAACGTTCAATTAACTGCTTCCGCGAACAAAACATCAAAACGGTCCGGGACGTGGTGGTGCTGTCCGAAGACACGATACTGGAATTCCGAAACTTCGGCGAGACCTCTTTGACCGAATTAAAGGAAAAACTGCAACAGTTAGGCTTGCGGCTGGGGATGCGGTTGTAGAGTACGCTACGTGGAGTACACTGCACTGGGGACAGGTTACCCTTTTTATTCCTTGCGTCCTTTGCCTCAATCTTTGCGTTCTTTGCGGTAAAAAAATTACCGCAAGGGATGCAAAGTATAATTTCATACTACTTACGGCACATCAATAACACAACAACACAATCATGCGACACTTAAACAAAGGACGAAAACTTGGACGTAATCCCAATCATCAGCGGGCATTACTAAAGAATTTGGTGATTTCGATTTTAATGACCGAACGCGACGCGGAGGACGACAGCAATGCTCCGAAAGTACCGGGGCGAATCATCACGACGCTCCCCAAAGCGAAAGAAGTACGTCCGCTCTTGGAAAAGTGCGTAACGATAGCCAAAAAGGCACAAAAGCACATCAAAGCGGCGGAAGAATTCGAGACCAGTGCCTCACGCGGCTCTACGGAGTGGAAACGATGGCGGGAAAGCGAAGCGTGGCAGAACTGGAACAAAGCGATAGCCCCGGCAGTGGCGGCACGCCGCCGCGTGATGAAACTCATCGGCAACAACAAAGAAGCCGTCGGCATCCTTTTCGATGTCGTCGCCCCTCGCTTCGAAGATCGCAACGGCGGGTACACCCGAATTTTGAAATTGTTCAAACCCCGGCTGGGGGATGCAGGCAAGCGGGCGATTCTGGAATTCGTCGGACAAAATGACCGCACAAAAAAGCGGGCACAAAAGCCGAAAGTGGAAGTCGAATTGGAAAAAGAGGTTGAAAAAGCCGCAGAATAGTGCGGGAAATCTCACGCGGACTTATAACCGTAAAACGGGACGAAATTGTATTTTGCGTCCCTTGCGGTTGAATTCTTTTTAACCGCAAAGACGCAAAGTTTTCGCAAAGTGCGCAAAGGGAAATTTCCTATTCCTGCCCGTTTATGGTACAATGCCGAAGGTTGTGCCGTGTTTTGGACGCAAAATATCTCTAAAAATCATGACAAAGAAAATCACCTCCCTTTCTGTCTGCCTTGTCGGATTGCTTTCTGTACTTTCCGTGGGACAAGAACCGCCGCCAGCGGGAGCCGAACGCAAGGCGGGAGAACGCATGACCGTTACCATCAAAGACGTAGAGTACGCGTTCCGTTGGTGTCCGCCGGGAAAGTTTATGATGGGCAGTCCGGCAGATGAACCGAACCGGAGTAACGACGAATCTCAACGTCAGGTAACATTATCAAAGGGCTTTTGGATGCTGGAAACGGAAGTAACGCAGTCTATGTGGGAGAGCGTAATGGAGAATAATCCGAGTCGTTTCAAAGGCGAAAAACTTCCTGTGGAACGCGTCTCTTGGAATGATTGTCAGGAGTTTATCAAGAAATTGAATGAGTTGAAGGTTGCTCCTGTGGGTTACAAGTTTTCGTTGCCGACGGAGGCGCAGTGGGAGTACGCTTGCCGGGCGGGCACGGCGACGGCATATCATTTTGGGGACACGCTCACGCAACAACAAGCAAACTTCGGTCAGGACTGGGATACTGCCAAGACGGAAGAAGTCGGCAGTTATCCTGCGAATGCTTGGGGCTTGAAGGATATGCATGGCAATGTCTGGGAGTGGTGTGCTGATTGGTATGGAGATTATCCTAGCGGTGCTGTAACAGACCCTACGGGGGCTGAACGGGGCTTGCTTCGCGTGTTTCGCGGCGGGAGTTGGTACGTCAATGCGCAGTATTGCCGGTCGGCGTTTCGGCGCAACTTCATTCCGGCGAGCCGGTTCTACAACATTGGTCTCCGTCTTTCCCTAGTTTTCGAGTCACAATAACGGTGATAGCGGAGCAAGCCGCCCGACCGTCCTGTTCACGCAAAAAATTGAAATAGAGAACCTCTAAAAATAATGTTTACATTTTGGTTTATGTCGGGGACGCAATAACCTACACTTTGCGTCCTTTGCGTAAACCCTTGCGTTCTTTGTGGTTAAATGTTTTTTACCGCAAAGAATGTAAATGACAATTTCATGCCGTTTTTCGGTATCACTCCTACGCTCCTCAAAATGCAACAACGCCTCGAATATGCCAAAGCGATTGCCTGTCAGGCGGGACAAATGACGCTTCGGTATTTTAACCAAACGGAAAAACTCACGGTCGAAAGTAAAGCCGATGAGTCCCCCGTGACCATTGCTGATAGAGAAGCCGAACTTTACATTCGGCAGCGCATTGCCGAACATTTTCCCGATGATGCCGTTCTCGGTGAAGAGTTTCCCGATACCGAAGGCAGCACCGGCTATCGCTGGTTTATCGATCCGATAGACGGCACGAAATCCTTCATTCACGGTGTTCCGCTTTACAGCACACTCATCGGTTTGACAAAGGAGGAGCAGTGCGTCGGCGGCGTGATTGCGCTGCCTGCATTGGGAGAGCTCGTTTGGGCTGGGCGCGGTCTCGGTGCCTGGCACGAAAAGGAGCAAGGCGAACCGAATCGGTGCCGGGTTTCCGGTTGTTCTCATCTTGCCGAGGCAACTTTTGTAACGAGCGAAGTGTTGTCCTTCGACAAATGTAACCGGCAGGAAGCCTATCACCGGCTGGAAAGGAGTGTACGGTTGGTACGGACTTGGGGGGACGGCTACGGTTATGTTCTCGTGGCAACGGGACGTGCCGAGATGATGGTTGACCCGATTATGTCCGACTGGGATTCCGCACCGCTGCAAATCATTCTCGAAGAGGCGGGGGGACGCTTTACCGATTGGAGGGGCAATGCGACCATCTTCGGCAAAGAAGGTGTGGGAACGAATGGTGTACTCCATGATGCCGTGCTGGCGTTGCTCGGCGGCTATGATGTGCGGTAAACGGCATGACATTGTATTTTGCGGTTAAATTCTTTTTTAACCGCCCTTTTTTTAACCGCAAGGGACGCAAAGAAGGGCAAAGGACGCGAAAAAGCACCCTTTGCTAGAGTCTCATGCAACGCCTAGTGCAATGCCATTCCGCCGCTGATATCGACGCTTGTGCCGGTCATATAACTGGCGCGGTCGGAACAGAGGAAAGCAACCACCTGGGCAATCTCTTCCGTCTTTGCAATGCGTCCTAGCGGCGAACGTTTGTTAAATTTCTCCGGGTCGGTATCAATAAATTTCGCAATGATTTCCGTGTACATCAGTCCGGGCAACACAGCATTGACGAGGATATTATCCTTCGCCGTTTCAAGTGCTAGTGAGCGGGTAAAGCCCAACATGCCGGCTTTAGTCATATCGTAAGCCGTCTTGCCGCTCTGCGAGCCTCGCAGTGCCGCCTGTGAAGAAACATTGACAATGTTCCCCGGCACTTTGCGTGCCCGCAAACGCTGTACCGTTTCCCGGCAAACCAGAAATGTTCCCTGTAAATTGATATCAACACATTTTCGGAACTCTTCGAGCGTCAATTCTGCACACTCCGGGTTGGCACAGTAAGCGGCATTGTTAACGGCAATGTCAACGGGTCCGAGCGTTTTTTCGACGGTCTCGAACATTGTCCGCACCTCGCTTTCACCGGCAACATCCGCATAGACAACCATCGCCGGGACACCGTATTGCCGCTGTATCTGTTCCGCCAGTGCGTCTGCCTCAGATTTTTTACTACGGTAATTGACGGCAATACCGGCTCCCTCTTCCGCAAGAGCCACCGCGATTGCCTTACCCAGCCCGCTTGCCCCGCCCGTAACGAGGGCAACCCGGTTTTTTAAGTGTAAGTCCATATTGTGCTTTATTGATAGATGCCCGAAAGACCTGAAAGAATAGTTTATACCATAAACGGGAAGGAATAGGATATTTTTCTCTGCGTCCTTTGCCCAATCTTTGCGCCCCTTGCGGTTAAAATAGTCGGATTGAACCGCAAAGTACGCGACGTTTTCGCCAAGAACGCCAAGAACGCAAAGAACGCAAAGAACGCAAAGGGCAATTTCAAACCGTTGATAGTATCGCCGCAAAGCCGCAAAGGGTGCCAACGTCCCCCTATTGCATCCTTTCAGGACATTCTGTATAATCCCTCCTAGTGGTGCGGGTGTGTTGCTGAACAATGATACTTATAATTGATAACTACGATTCATTCACGTTCAATCTCGTGCAGTATTTTCGTATGCTCGATACCAAAGTCCGGGTTGAACGCAACGATACGATCACACTCCAAGAGATTAAAACCTTTTTACCGGAAGCCATTGTGATTTCGCCCGGACCGGGACATCCCTCTGAATCGGGCATCACTCTGGACGTGATAAAGACTTTTGCCGGGCGCATACCGATTCTCGGAGTCTGTCTCGGACACCAGGCGGTTGTCCACGCTTTTGGCGGCAACATTGTCCATGCCTCGAAAATCATGCATGGTAAAACTTCCCGGATTCGCGGCGACGGTCAGGGACTTTTTCATGGTGTTCAGGGTGCCTTCGAGGCGATGCGCTATCATTCGCTTGTTGCCCAGCGAGAAACTTTACCGCAGGAACTCGTCATCACCGCAGAATCGGAGGACGACCAAGAAATTATGGGAGTCCGGCATAAGGAGTTGCCGATTGAAGGAATTCAATTTCATCCTGAATCGATCATGACCGTGATCGGTAAACGCCTTTTGCGGAATTTTCTGGACGTTACCTGTAAGCGGGGAAGTGTACCGCAAACGGCATGAAATTTCCTCTTGTGTTACTAACATTTCCGTAACTATTCACAGCCGAATGTACGTTTTTTGTGTAAAAATCCCTTGTGCCTTTTTAGCATTGACGTACTGGATATTTTAGCCACTCCTCTATCGCCCAAACATGATTAGCGAGTCCTGCCGCCATTGCCGGTGTGCACGGTCCCGCTCGACCATCAGGATGTCGCAATGTCCGTACCGCCCGGCAAAAATTAGGTTCTCCCGCATGATTGCGGACGCATTTAGAGCAATAGACGGCGCAACATAGTTGCTACAATGGTTTAGTACACACAAACTATTGTTTCTTTTCTAACATTGCACCTTGAAAATCAATTTTTTCATTTTGACTTGGTGCCGAAACACACCCAATCTGTACCTTGCGCCCCTTGCGTAACCCATAGCGTACTTTGCGGTTAAAGCCGAACTCTTTTAACCGCAAGGGGCGCAAAGATTGTGCAAAGGACGCAAAGAATCTATTTTCAGAGGTCCCCTTAAAATTACAATCTACTCCGCAGGTTCGAGTACAAGGTCAAGTGTTTTGGATTTACTTGTGTCGAGTGTAAAACCTGAGGTTTCGGGGGTTCCATACTTCGAGTGAATCAGCGGGATACGTTCCGGAGAGCCATCCATTGCGGGATCGGTACTCGGAACTTCGCGAACAACTCCCCGCACGCTGACCTCATAGAAACCAGAAGGAATGCCATCGCCATCCTTCATTCTACCCGGACTGAACGTGCCGTTGACGATATTTGCAGAATACTCGTCTTTTTCACCGTGAAAATAGACGATGCCGCTTTCAACTGCCGTGCCGTCCGCCATTTTGGCGGTGCCTTTAACGACGACAGCGTTACCGCAACCGGCGGCAAAAAACAGGGAAAACAAAGTCAATGTGTAAAACAATCTTTGCATAAAGGAAAATAGGGGTTAAAGGTTCTCTGAATATCTTAAAGTTCACAGAATCCGCCATACAAACAAAGAGTAAAACCTCTTTACTCCTCACTTACGCGCCGGACTCTGCGCTTTATTCGCCATTTTATATTGCGCGCTATAAATTCCGGCATTACGGCATCGGTGCCGCAAACCGGACATTCGCCAATCTGGTGAAAACAGAACTGTTGCCGTCAATACGGGTACTATTGTCTCCGGCACTGTCCGTTGGAGCACTGGTGTTGATCGCACGCACGGAACCGTCGCCAAGCACAAAATTGACCACGCCCGGATGAGAACTGCCGAAGGCTGAATAATCGCGGGCATGCCGGTTATCTCCAAAATCGTTCGGTCCTCTCGCAAGAACCCGCTCCACCCGCGCCGCATGACGACCGATCCCCATATTCCGCCAGGAATCGTCCGAGGAGAAAAAAGAACAATCATAGGCAGAACCTTCGTCACAACTTCGCATGTCGGTGGTACGCAGGAATTTTTCTCCCAGAATAATCTGATTTGTTGTCCCGCCCGACCACCAGGAAAAAGCGTCGCGGGGCGATCCCCCTCTTGCTCTCTCATCGTCGCCTTCCGCCCCGCTTCTGGTGCTAGTGCCTGCAACCGCAACACGGAAAGGACCGTGATGACGCATATGGTGATCATTGCTAGCCGGATTATAGTGATTCCACCACTCTGCCCGAGATTCTTCGCCGTTTGTGCTCGTATACAACATCACAACCGCGTAATCTGTAACAGGTCCGTGATGACGACTGCTTATAAAAGCGGGACCTTTTCGTCGGGACGGACAATAGTAGATTGAGGGGCAGAGTCCGTTTCTTTGCTCTGTGGACAACGCATCCCAAAATGTGCCTCTTATCGTTTGACCGAGAGGACGGGATTCGACCAGTTCCCAGCCAGCCAGTTGTTCGATATAGGGATAAAGATACAACTGCATGCCGTAGTACCCCCGTCCTGCTGCAACAGGCGGCAAACCGTTACGGACATCGTGGTAATTGTGAACTGCCAAGCCGATTTGCTTTAGGTGGTTACTGCACTGCATTCTCCTTGCAGCCTCGCGTGCCGCCTGCACGGCGGGCAACAGAAGAGCGACCAACATTCCGATGATCGCGATGACGACGAGAAGTTCGACGAGGGTGAAACCTACGGTTTGCCCATTTCGCCCCCCCCCCCCAGTTTAACATTTTTTGTGCACACTCTTCCTGCTCCTGTTAAGTTTGTAAGTTGACCGGCTATTAACGCCGTCTTTATTATACCTTAATAATTCCTTAACACAAGATGGGGGGCACCCTTTCTGCCGAATCCTCGACCCCTTGCGTACTTTGCGGTTAAATCCGAATTATTTTAACCGCAAAGACGCAAAGTTGTCGCAAAGGACGCAACGAATCCGTTCTTTGCGGTTAAAAAACACAAGAGACTACTTTCGATCCGCTTCGGGAACGTACTTCGGCAACTTTTTTTCGGCGTAAACCGGTTCAAACCGGGTCAGCCGTTGCCGACCGCCGATCATCGGCAGCGAAAGCATATCTTCTCCAACGAGCGGCTTTGCATAACGGATGAAATCATCCGACACATCGCATCCGCCGGGTAAAATCCATGAAGCCGGAAATGTCCGCTCGCTGTTTGCCACTAATTCCAGCGGCACCTTGTCGTATCGGACGTTGTAAATGAGTCCCGGCTCACGCAAAATCGTGGACATAAACCCGCCCTGTCCCGTCGCTGCCAGTTCTATGGCTTTTTGACCCAGCCGGTAGGCTTCGTCCAAGTCCACAGAGGACGCATAGCCGATGGAGTGCCGCTGATCCGTGCCCGGAACATTCCCGCGTGCCGCTCCCTTGGCGGGTAAACCTTTTTGATTGAGGTAGTTCACGACAATTTGGGCAACGGTAATTTGGCTTGCACTGAAACTGGTGTGCCCGAAGGAATCTTTAACGGCTCCGACATCACCGACGTTGAAACCTTCACTGATGACCACGATGCAGCGTCCCGCCTCTTTGATTTTGGCACGAACCTGTTCGGTCAGTTCATCCAGTGAACAAGGACTTTCCGCGAGGTAAATCAAGAGCGGCATTTCGCGTTTGGGGTCAGCAAGCCGTGCCGCCGCCGGAATAAAACCGATTTTGCGTCCCATCGCTTGCAACACCAGCACCGGATCAGCCGGAGACGACCCCTTATTTTCTTCATTGGCATATTGGACAGTATGGAGCCAATACTTCGCGGTCGAACCGTAGCCGGGCGTGTGATCCACCAGTTTGAATTCGGCATCGCCGACATCATTGTCAATCGTTTTCGGCACACCGACGGCAATGAGGTCCAGCCCGCGCTGCTTTGCCAGTTCTGCAATTTTATGGGCGGTGTCCATGGAATCATTGCCGCCGTTGTAGAGAAAGTATCCGATGTTATGTGCTTTCAACACCTCGATCACCCGCTCGAAATCCTCCTTCTGGTGCGATTTGAGTTTATACCGGCACGTCCCGATGGAACCTGCGACGGGCGTGTAGCGCAAGAGTGCAATCTCCTCTTCGGGCTGTTCGGAAAGGTTCAGGAGTTCCTCTTTGAGCACCCCTTCAATTCCGTGACATCCGCCATAGACGGTTCCGATGTTATCGAATTCGCGTGCGGCTTCGATGACTCCGCGGAGGGAACTATTGATGACACACGTAGGACCGCCACTCTGGGCAACGACGACGTTTTTTTTCATGGGGAAGGAACAAAAGGGGGAAGGAGCAAAGTGGTCACGCGGACAGGCATCATTTTACCGGACAAGCACGGAACGTCAAGCAATGTATGCCGTTCGATGTACCAACCCCCTCATTCCGTTAAGGCAGCCTCTAGAGCGTGTTCTTTTTGCTCTGGAATGAACAAAACGAAAAGTTTTCATTTTCTTCCACGAAAGACACAAAAAACAGGAAATTTTCTCTTTTTTCGTGCTTTTCGTGTCTTTCGTGGAGAAAAATTATTCCAAAGCAATTTGAAATACGCTCTAAAATATAGATTCTTTGCGTCCTTTGCGGTTAAAATAGTTCGGATTTAACCGCAAAGAACGCAAAGAATAGTGCATTTCGGAATCATCAGAGGTTCCCATAATAGACATCATTGACCCGCATCTGATTGCGAAACCCGCTCATTGTTGTCTCTTTATCAATCAACAACAGTTCGATACCGGCAATCTCGGCGTAGTCTTCAAAATATTCGCCGGTCAGCGGATAGGAAAATGCTGTGTGATGTGTGCCGCCCGCTAAAATCCAAGCATGCGCTGCCGTTTTGAGGTCAGGCTGCGGTGTCCAAAATGCCCGTGCAACCGGTAACTTCGGTAAGTCCGCCTCCGGCTTCACGCAATCAACTTGATTGACAATCATGCGGAAACGGTTGCCCATATCCACGACCGTTGCCGCGAAGCCGGCGCCTTCGTGAGCGGTAAAAACCAATCTTGCCGGGTCTGCTTTACCGCCGATACCGAGCGGGTGGACTTCGAGTTGCGGTTTGTTTTCGGCGATGGAGGGGCATATTTCCAGCATGTGTGCTTGTAACACCGCGCCTTTCCCTTTGAAGTGATAGACATAATCTTCCAAGAACGAAGTCCCGCCGGGCAGACCGGCTGCCATTACTTTCAAGGTGCGGACGAGGGCGGCGGTTTTCCAATCCCCTTCGGCACCGAAGCCGTAGCCGTCATTCATGAGCCGTTGCGAAGCCAAGCCGGGCAGTTGATTCAAGCCATGTAATGCGTCGAAGTTCGTCGTAAACGCCTTTGCTCCGGTTGCTTGCAAAATCTTACGCATTGCCTTCTCGATCCGTGCGGCTTCGCGCACCTGCTGATGTTGCGCACCGCCCCTTGCGGCTGCCGGGGCGAACGTGTATTGCGATTCATATTCGGCAATGAGTGCCTCAATTTCCGCATCGGTTGTTTTTGCCGCTTCAGCGGCAAGATCGCCGACGGGATAGTAATCGACGTGATAGCCGAGCGTCATTTCCGCCTCAACACGGTCGCCGTCGGTAACGGCAACATTATTCATATTATCACCAAAACGGAGTATCCGCATCGTTTGGGCATCATGCCAAGCCGCACAGACACGCATCCAAATGGCAATGCGTTCACGAACTTCATCCTCCTGCCAATGTCCGACCACGATTTTACGCGGCTTTTTCATACGTGCCGTAATATATCCGAACTCCCGGTCGCCATGGGCACTCTGGTTGAGGTTCATAAAATCCATGTCGATTTCCGACCAGGGAATCTCCTGCTGAAACTGCGTGTGCAGATGCAGGAGCGGCTTTCGCAGGAGTTTGAGTCCGCCAATCCACATCTTCGCCGGCGAGAATGTGTGCATCCACGTAATGATGCCGACACACTTATCGGAGTTGTTCGCTTCTTGGAAACGTTCAGTAATCTCGGCGGCGGAATTGACTGTACCTTTATAGAGAACTTTGATGGGCAGGTGTTGTGCCCCGTTTTTTTGCATCTTGTTGAAGCCATCGACCATGGCGGTCGAGTGGGCATCCACTTGCTTGACCGTCTCACCGCCGTACAAAAGTTGGGCACCGGTGATAAACCAGATTTCCTGTTCGTTGAAATTCATTTGGGTTGTTGGGGTAAGCAGATATTGTCTGGAACTCATTTTAGACGTTCCTCGAAAACCGTCAAGTCGAAATTGCGGTTCATAGCATCGACGGAAGAGCATGGGACATCTTTCTTGCGCCCCTTGCGTTTATATTCCTTTTTAACCGCAAAGACGCAAAGAAGCGCAAGGGACGCAAAGAACATCACCGAACATCAGCCCCATAAATAAACTCCTCTCCCCGTGCATTATTATTCCTCATCCCCGAAGCATAAAAATTGTTGGAAAGTTCTACGGAGATACCGGTTTCGTGCAAGTTTACATAGACGCTGTTCCCGGTCATTCCGCCGGTCATTCCCTGTGCGAAATAGGACGAGTACACGTGTGCTCTTCCGCCCCGGACATCTATTCCGGGGGTGCCGGTGCGCTGGAAGTTTGCCTGTTGGAAACGCACTGTCCCGTTATTGATGATCGCCCCTACGGTCGGACTGCCCCAGAATGCGCTGTTGTAAAGGATCAGTTGAGCGTCGGGGTGAACCTTATCGGTGTTGATCGCGTCTCCCATGAGGACGTATGCCCGGACATCTTGTCCGGGGATTTGTGTGTTTACCAGTTCAGAATTGATCGCCACGATTTTGGTGTTTTCGTCAGCATCTTCGACGAAGAGGGCATACGTGCATCCGTCCGAACCATGCCCGATAACGGTCATGGTGCCGGGATAGTTGCCTGTTACGGCATCTTTCAGGAAGTGGATGCCGAAAACGGAACCGTAAACAAAATTGTTGAAAATCGTCTGATTTTTAACGTCCGCGAATTTAAGTTGGCTGCAATTTGCCTGTACATATCTCATCAGGGCGACTCTCGGATAGCCCTGTCCCCCTTGCGGGAGTCGGGTGCCGTAGTGCGGATTGAACTGCATATTTCTGATAAATCCGCCTTCGGCACCTCCGCCGACCCAGATGCCCGCCCGTGCAACGACACCGGCAAAGTAATCCACATAGTGCCCGCTGGTGTTGTGTGAGGCGAGGTCAATCCCTTTATCGCCTGCTGAGATAGTGATGTTCACAATGTACACGTTAGGACCCTTTCCCTGTATCAGAAACGGAGTCGGTCTGGGATCGCCGGCACTGTAACCATCGGCGGCGAGATTCATCTGTGCAATCTTAAAACCTCTGATGCCTGCATCGGCTTCAAGTTGTATCAGTGAAGGTCCGGCTCCGTCTGCTTCGCCGGCATAATTTGTAAAGAGGGCTGTACCGCCGCTTTGAGTATGGTGCTGTACATCCCATGTTCCCCGCAGTTCCACTCCCGAAGGAATAGTGATGGGATGCTCTACCAAGTATCTTCCGCCCGGCAAGAATACTGTTCCGCCTCCGGCATTCTTAACGAAGTCGAGTGCCCCTTGTAGTGCAGCAGAAACGTCGGTATCGGGTCGGTCGTTGTTAAAGCCGGTGGCTTTCGGCAGGTCAAGTTTCAGAACCCTGTTGGACTCCGGTTTCGGAGGGACGGCAATATCGGTCTTGATGTTTTTCGGAATCGGTTCAAACAGGTACTCATCCCCGTTTTTTATTTCAACGGCGGCAGCGTTGCTCTCATCCTTCACATCCAAGACGCGGTTGCAGCCGGAATTCAACGATTTGAGCGTATTCACATGTTCACCCAAATAGACATGACCGGTCGTTTGTTTGAACTCACTTTGCGTGAGTAATACGTTACCGCTGTTTATTTTGAGGGCGTGATCCCCGTATTCATTGAACGTACAACTTTCAAAGGACACCACGCCGCCTCTGCCGTCACTCACGATAGGTCCCGTGAAATCCACGCCGTTAAACTGTACCGAGGTTCGGAAATAGTTGTAGAAATAGACGGCGAGACCGTCCCCGCTTGCCCCAAACGTAGAATTGGAGATGAGCAAACCGTACGGGTTGACATCCTGTACATACAAGCCCACTTGGCAGTTGTCGATATGTATTTCGTAGAACTGTGCATTCGGAGCATCGGCGAAACCGGGCTCCCTGCCGATCCACATCCCTGTTTTATAACCGGAAATATGTAAATGCGAAACATATTCCCAGTCGGAGCGGTGCATCTGGAATCCGGTGCCGTTTGCTTTCGTGTATGCAGTTACCTGTTCCAGCGTCGGCGAACCGGGCAGTCCCGAATTCGCCCAATATTTCGGGTTGATTCGGACATTTTCAATACGCCCGATGTCGGTACAAACGTGGACTTCGATACCGGTGTTGAGAGCCGTCATGTAACTGTTCACCACATAATGCAACTCGCTCGGTGCCGAATAAAACCCGTTGTAAGCATTTACAAGAGTCACATTTTCAACCGTTGCACTATTTCCGGTTGCCTGATACAACGCCCAGGGATACGGCTTTACGTCTTGGATATTCTGTTCGGGATACCAAATAGAGAGATTCGTCACACCGGTTCCCTCTCTCATATCAATAAACCTGTCGGCGACACTGGTAAAGGTGGTACGGAGTGCATTCCCCGCCTGTCCATCATTCCACCAACTGGCAACGGTTCCATCATGATTAGGGGAATCTTTGCCGACGCGCACTTCGAGAATCGTTCCTAACACTTTTCCGCCATGTAATTCCGGGTCTGCCCAGTCGCCGCGAAGTTGCACACTCGGCGGCAGTTGGAGCACATATTCATACTCGAAGTTTCTATTCGACTCTTCAGTACCTTCGCGCACCCGCACCCGTCTTGTACCGGTTCGCGTACTGCGGAATTCATAATTGCCTGCCGGCACATAAACAACGCCGCCGCCGTTACGATGCGCCGCATCAATCGCTGCCTGAAAAGCGGCTCGGTTATCAAAACCCGGCTCGGCTTTTGCACCGAACCGCGGGTCAATGACAACAAAATCGGAGATCACCCAATCCTTTGTCGGATAAAGGGTTTTAATCGCCTCGGCTTCGGGATTTTGGGCTCCGGGGGCTTGACTGGAGAGGGCAGTAAAGACTGCCGCAAGTATTAAAAGATAGGCACGTGTGAGAGTTTTTGCTTTCATTTTACCGGCGGGGAAATCGGAATCGGAGCCGTTTGCTCCAATCATCCATTGAGCATAGTTGTACCCAGCAAATGAAAAATTAGCAAGTGGTACACTGTAAACGGGGAGAAATTGGACGTTTTCTTTGCGTCCTTTGCGCATTCCCTTGCGTCTTTGCGGTTAAATTCTCTTTTTTTTAAGCGCAAAGACGCAAAGAAGTGGGTGTGTCCAAATTTAGTGGGTGTTTTCTATTTTCGTGATTGCCCTGCAAGGGCAAGGCGTAATAGCCTAGGGTTTTAACCCTAGGCACGAAGGCGTGTGTTGCCTTGCCCTTGCAGGGCGGCTGGTGAACGGGAAGCGTTCCTTGTCCTAGGGCTGAAGCCCTAGGCTGTGATGCGCCGTCCTTACAGGACGAAGAACACCCACGAAACGTGGAGATATACTGTGGACGGCATGAAATTGTACTTTGCGAACCTTGCACTTCTTTGCGTCTTTGCGGTTAATGCCTTGGCGGTTAAAAATTACCACTTTGCAAAGGTAGGTTGCCGACCGCCGGGCGGCAACGTGCGGTACTCCGCACTGGAAGCCGAACACGTTCGCAGTCGGCTATCCGCCGACGCAACCGCCCGGCGGTCGGTTGCCTACCTGTCTTTTTTTCCTGCCAAGGCAGTAAATTCTCTTTTTTTTAACCGCAAAGAACGCAAAGGCACCGCCCGCATAATCGCTATCTCTTACCATCCTCGGCTCTTCCCGCACTTTCTCCACAGAACCGCCCGCCCGATTACCGATAGACAAAACAAGCCGCAAGGGTGCGGAACAGCGTCCGGGTTGCCGGAAAAATTAAAATGAAATCAAACGATGTTAAGATAGGGGGGGGGGCAGTTTAGGTAAAACAAACGTTCACAGAGCCAACGTTCACAGAGCCCGACGCGTAAGCAAGGGAGTCCCTGGCTTACGCCACGGGCTCTGTGTCGCAATCCTCCTCCTTGCGGCGAGCGCAAGCGCGGAAACCATCACCTATCCCGGAAACGGTGTGTTACGTCCCGTCTGGGGCAGCGGCACCAGCGACCTCGCGCCCAGCGGCGACTATCAAGTGGACATAAACAACGAAGGATGGAGCAATAGCCTTAACGGAAATACCATCACCGTCACCGGCGGAGACACGATCAACTCTATCTATGGGGCATTCTTTACCAGAACCCGGGAAGATTACACAGGTTACCCCGATCCTCCGTCCCCACCCGATGTAGTTAGCGGCAACAAGATATTCTTCAGAAACGGTACACAGAACGCACAGGGCAGCGGCAATATATACGGAGCACTGTTTAGTGTCGGCAATATTTCCCCGGATATCACGGCATTAGTCACGGACAACCTCGTTCATATCAGCGGCGGTACGCTGAACAATGCTTGGATTGTCGGCGCTGATGCGGGCGTGTCTGGAATATCAGGAGATGCCGTCCTTACCGCTTCAGGAAACGAGGTTATCATTGAGGGGGATGTTACGCTGTACTCGCTTGTCGGCACTAGGGTATCTGCTCGCACTACCAAAAATGCCACTCTTACCGCTTCGGACACCAAGGTTACTATCGGCGGTAGGGCTACAGTTACATGGGATTTGGTAGGCGGATATGTCAAAACAGACGACGGTAATGTCGAGACTCTCACTATTACCGTCTCGAATAATACCGTTACCTTAGAAGAAAATGCTCAGGCTGACGGAGGGATTCGCGCCGCATGGAACCAAGTCGTTGGGAGCGTCAATCCTACCCAGCCTCCCCAAACTATCAATGTTCGCTCCGAGAATAATACCGTTTACCTCAAAGACCAAGCAGAGGTTACCAGGGGGGGGATTATTGGCGCAACCGGCGACTTCGTCGATGTCCTGTCTCCTACCGAACCTACTGCCGACATTACCATTGAAGCCTTTAACAATAAAGTTGTCATCGAAGGGGGTAAAGCAGCAGGGACTCTGTTCGGCGCCACCTTCGCGGTCGCAAGTTCCCGCATTGCTACGGTTGATGTCTCGCACAATGAAGTTATCATTAGCGGCGGTGAGATAACGTCCGCTCTTAACGCTGTGTGCGGCGGATATGGCACCGTTAATGGTGCTACTGAAACTGCCAATGTTGCCGTCAGGGGCAATAAAGTTGACATTAGCGGTGATGCCGCCATAACGGGGAATGTGTACGGCGGACGTGCCCTTTTCTGGTCTGAAGGAATTGGCGAGGTTGAAAGCGTTTTTGTTACGGATAATATCGTTACCATTAGCGGCACTCCGACGTTCACCAACACGGTTCTTTACGGCGGCTGGATCAGTGTCGACGGCAGCGGAGCCATTTTGCCCGAAGATGCCGATGATTTCTCGGGCAACACGTTGAACCTGCACAGTCAGATCGCCGTTGCCGGCGTTCAGAAATTCGAGTTTTATAACTTCGAGTTACCCGAAGGTATGAAGTCCGGCGACACGCTCTTGACCGTTACCGGCACGGCAGCGATGGCGAATGCGGTCGTTAACGTCGACACTTCGGCGATAGATATGCAGTTGGAAGAGGGAGATTCCTACATTCTCGTTTCGGCGGGTACCTCTTTGAATGCCGAAAATATATCGGGCGGCGGTTCGGGCAGATATAAAGATACCGCAACGCTGGTCTATGATTGGGAACTGGAGGTTGCGGTTGCGGACAGGCAATTACTGATGAACGTAACTTCGGTGCGTGCCAGCGATGAGAGCAAGATTTTCTCCGAAGGCTTTCTGGCGGGCAGCATTTTGCTCAACCAGACGGGCGACATGATTGCCCAGCGCACGGAACAGGCGAGATGCGGAACATTCCTCGATTTCACCGGCGGGTCTTCTCGGTACAATACCGGCTCGCATATTGATATGAAGGGTTTTTCGTTGTTGACGGGCTTGACTCGCTGTGTGAACACAACGAGCGGCAAGATGACGTATGGGGCGTTCTTCGAGTACGGCAACGGCAACGATACGGGACTTTACGTAACGGGCGCGCGGGGCAACAGCGATGTCGAGCATTACGGCGGCGGCTTACTGGGACGTTTGAACTTGCACAACAGTGTGTATGCCGAGGGGAGTTTCCGAGCCGGTGTCATTGACAACGGCTTTACGAGCAATCTGTTGGACATAGAAGGCAATGCGGCGAGTTATGATTCGTCTTCGGCGTATGTGGGAACGCACATCGGTTTGGGACGCAAGTTAAAATTGAGTTCCCGCAACACTTGGGATGTATATGGCAAGTATTTCTGGACACATCAAAGCGGCGATAGTGTAACGCTTTCAACGAATGATCCGGTGAAGTTTGCGAGTATTGATTCTCATCGTATACGTTTGGGCGGTCGCAACACCTCCGCCGTCAACCGCCGGGTCAGCACCTACTGGGGCGCGGCATGGGAGCACGAGTTTGCGGGCACGGCAAAGGCAACGACGTATGGTTACGATATAGATTCCCCCTCATTGCGAGGCAGTACGGGCATTGGCGAATTGGGGATGAGTCTTAAAGCACAGCGTGCGTTGCCATTGGCGTTGGACTTGGGCGTGCAGGGTTATGTCGGCAAGCGAGAGGGGGTGGCGGGGAGTCTGCAAGTGCGCTGGGCGTGGTAGTTTGCCGTTTTTTAAATGATATAGATTATGTTTCGCACAAAGGCACGAAGGACACAAAGGCTTTGGTTCTTTGTGTCCTTTGTGCCTTTGTGCGAGAAAAAACACTGAACGTGTACTTTTTATCCGCCAGGGCTATAATTCGTTTCTGTTGATATATTCCCCTAATTTCTTTCTGTGTGGGCAGTGTTGCTTTATTTTTTTGTCGTCGAGTGGTCGAGCGTTATAGAAAGTGAGCTTGCTCTTGTGTATTTTCTTTTTTGCCTTGCATGGACGCACACTCCACGCAGTAGTTGGTCGATCCTCTTGTAATGATCGTGATAATTTTTTACAATGTTGGGCAGTTGGTCGTCTTCGGACTGCCACAAAGCAGAAAAAAGGGCTTCGGCTATTTTACGCATCGTCTCAAGTATGGTTAAGTTTCGTTAACAACCGTGATGGCGATGCGTTTTTTCATGGGAAGACAAAAAAAGATAATCAACAGAAACTATATAATCGTTTTTCACAGGAGATTACACCATGACCATTCACCCTACCATCTTCCGGTTATTGCTCACCACCATTTGCTGCCTGGGCATGGTGACGACTCTCCCTGCCGCCGAAAGACCGCCGAACATCGTCCTGATTATCTCCGATGATCATCATTGGTCGGATTACACATTTATCCGTCCCGATGCACCTGCGACACCCAACATTGATCAATTAGCACAGGAAGGGATTACGTTTACCCGCGGTTATGTGCCAATGTCCCTGTGCCGGGCATCTCTCATGACCATCGTCACAGGATTGTATCCCCATCAACACAAAACTGGCGGCAACGATCCGAACCGGATACCGGATAGAGAAGAATACGACCGGCAACGGGAACGACTGATTGCACACATTGATCCGCTGCCGACACTGCCAAAGATGCTCAAAGAGGCGGGTTACACCTCGTTGCAGACGGGCAAATGGTGGGAAGGCAACTTCGCCCGCGGCGGTTTCGACGAAGGCATGACGCGAGGTTTTCCTAATCCGGGCGGACGGCACGGCGATGCGGGACTCATCATCGGTCGTGAAACGATGCAGCCTATCTTCGATTTCATTGAGAAGAACAAAGAACAGCCCTTTTTTATATGGTATGCGCCGCTGATGCCGCATGATCCCCATACGCCGCCGCAGGAACTCCTCGACAAATATATTGCCAAAGGACATCTCCCGGAACAAGCAAAATATGAGGGAATGGTCGAATGGTTCGACCAAACGGTGGGACAACTCATCGAAAAACTGAAACAGTCCGGCGTGTACGACAACACGGTCATCATCTACGTTGCCGATAACGGTTTGATTCCCCGAACATCAGAGACACCGCTTCCCGACGGATGGAATTTGCCCTTCGCCCCCCGCTCGAAGTTGTCCCCTTACGAAGGGGGGATACGTACACCGATCATCATCAGTGGGTCTAAACAATTCGAGCCGCGCCGAGATGATTCGACGTTGATAAGCAGCATCGACATTGTGCCCACGATCCTTGCTCTCACGGGAGCGAAGCGGCAAGAAATGCCCAAGGAACTTGCGCTGCCCGGTCTCGATCTGACGGAGTTTATCAAGACCGGTACGCCGCTCAATCGGGACACGATCTTCGGCGAATGTTTTGGACACGATATTCCCGATGTTGATGATGCCGTTAAAGGACGGCTTTACCGTTGGTGCATTGAAGGAAAGTGGAAACTCATATTAAGCGATCCCGGCGATCCGGGTACACGTCGAGACCCCGCGTACGGCGCAGGGCGACCGCAGTTGTTTGATTTATCCGCTGATCCGGCAGAAACGCAGGACATTGTCGCCGAACATCCCGAAATTGTTAAACGGTTGACGGAAAAAATCGACCAGTGGAGTCCCGCTCCAAAACATGCGACTCTCACTGCCGCCGAAAGACCGCCGAACATTCTCGTCATCATCGTCGATGACATGGGATTTTCCGATCTCGGATGCTACGGCGGTGAAATTGAAACGCCGAACATCGACCAACTGGCACAAAACGGACTTCGGTTCACTCAATTCTACAACACCGCCCGCTGTTGGCCCACACGAACCGCTCTCATGACAGGATTTTATCCGCAACAGGTCCGTAGCGACCCGCGCAGCGGAAACCTTCCCCAGGGGACGGTATTGATTCCCCACTACTTGCAGTCCGTCGGATACCGCTCCTACCACAGCGGAAAATGGCATGTTCCCGGTGCCAATCGTCCGCGAATCGACGGCGGATTCAACCGCGCCTACGTTCTGGATGATCACGACCGGCACTTCTATCCGCGAAACCACAGGGAAGATGACGAGCCGCTAGCGGCAGTAAATCCTGACAACAACGGCGGATACTACACGACGACATTCATCACGGAAAAATTTTTCGAATATCTGCGGGAACATTTGCGGGAGCAGCCGGCGACACCCTTTTTTGCACACGTCGCCTACACGGCTCCGCATTTTCCGTTACAGGCACCGCAGGAAATGATCGACAAGTACCGCGACCGCTACCATGAAGGCTGGGACTCCATCCGGCAAAAACGTTACGAAAATCTGACGGCGGCAGGAATGATTAATACGGCACTGTCGCCACGGGAGGAAAACGTCGGTCCTCCCTACACATTCGACAACCTTGACATACTGGGACCGGGAGAAGTCTTTCGACCGACGGCTTGGAACACACTCACGGAAACTCAAAAGAAATTCCAAGCCGAAAAAATGGCAATCTATGCCGCAATGATTGACTGCGTTGATCAGGAGGTCGGGCGTATCATCGCCGAGTTAAAGAAAAATGACCTGTTCGACAATACAGCGATCTTCATCCTTTCCGACAACGGCAGTTCGGCAGAAATCATGGTGCGAGGTGATGGACATGATCCTCAAGCAGCACCGGGGTCAGGAAAATCGTACCTCTCTCTGGGACCGGGATGGTCCACAGTCGCCAATACACCCTTCCGGCGGCACAAGGTCTGGACACACGAAGGGGGCATCTCCACGCCGCTGGTCGTCCATTGGACGAAGGGGATTTCCGAAAAAATGCAGGGCAGTCTGCGGCACGAACCGGGACATGTTATTGATTTTGTGCCGACGTTCATTGAAATGAGCGGTGCGGCAATGGAACCCAACAAATCCGGTCTTCCGCTTGCAGGAAAAAGTTTGCTCGATGCCATCCAGAGCGAAAGTCCAGAGCCTGTGGAAGAGATGCTGCAACGAGACCTCTATTTTTCACACGAAGGAAACGGCGGAATCCGAAGCGGGTCGTTCAAAGCTGTTTCGACTGCCCGGAACAGACAGGGGGATGGACAGTGGCGGCTGTACGATTTGAACGTTGACCGTGCCGAAACGGTCGATCTTTCGGCGCAACATCTGGAGAAACTTCGGGAACTTGTTGAACGTTGGGAAGCCACGACCCAGCGTTTTGCCGAAGACTCGCAACGACCGTGACCTATACCGTAAACGGCACCTCCTTACAACTGCGGCTTTGCGGATACGGCACTGACCAGCCTGTCCCCTTGCTTCATCGGATACCCGTGCAGAAAATCCTGCACCTGCATCATTTTTTTGCCAGCCGGCTGAAGTTTATCAATCCGCACGGCTCCTTCCCCTGCCGCGACGACGAGGAGATTCTCTTCAGCGTGGACGACCACTCCCGGCTGCCACCACGCAGGACGTTTAGAAGAAGAGGAATGGAATTGATTCACCGCCACTCGCGGCATTGCCAACAATTCTGCCAAGTTGTCCAACTTCGCATCCGTCAACATCGGTTCCAAAAACACTGCCTGGCTAAAATCATCTTCCCAGATCAATTCCGTCAACGAATCATCCAAGGGCGTGATTGCCCCAAAGATCAAACGAAGGGGGGAGCCGTTCTCTCGCTGCCAATCAGTAAATGCCCGGGGCCACGGTACTGTCGCCCGATAATGATTGAAAATGTCTTCCGAGGATTTATCCCACGGCACGAAACCGCTCTCCTTTTTCAAACGAGGGGCTTTGGATGCCTTATCGTGAAGTTGTTGAATGATGCGGACAGTCTGGTCGCGTGCCATTTGCTCAACGACATCATAAACCAATTCAGCACCATATTGGGCAAGCCGCTCCTCCAGTTCAATCACTGTTTCGTAAGGACTAATGGGAATCGGCGGACTCTGTGCAATCACCGGTCCGGCATCAATCTGCGGGGTCATCTTAATAATACTGACACCGGTGTACTGCTCGCCGGTCAATATCGCCCAGTGAACCGGAGCCGCACCGCGAAACCGGGGCAACAGGGAGCCATGCAAATTGACACCGCCGACAATCGAACCGGAGAGAGTCTGCTTGGAAAGGATCTGCCCAAAATCGCAAACAAAAATCAAATCGGGACGCACCAGATAAAGGAACTCAAAAAACTCCTTGGAATTAACATCTTCGTGTTCCGAAATCGGCAAAGAGTATCCCTCCGCAGTCTGCCGGGCAGGGGTCATAATAGGCTTGCCGTTTTTGTCGTAGCGCAAAGGAGCCGTTACGAGGCAGACAATGTCAAACTGGTCGGACTCGCACAGTGCCTGCATCGAAGGAACAGCAAAGGCTCCGGTCGCCATAATAACCACCTGAAACCGCCGTTTCGGGGAAACCGGTTGTAAAGAGGACTCATGATATTCGAAGATGACCGTCTCCACATTTCGTAATTGCCCCATTCTACAAGAAAATAGGATAGGGAAAAGCCCCGCTGGTATCGTCCGACTGCAAGTTTTTGGGTGAAATTTCCAAGGCAGCCTGTCAATCGCAAGAGGGCGTGAAATTGTACTCTGCGAATGTACTTTGCGAACTTTGCACTTCTTTGCGTTCTTTGCGGTTAAAAAAAGGAGTTAACCGCTTTCGGGGGTGATTGCAAAATAAACCACTTTGTGTTAAAATGACACACTTTCAGTACCGCTTATAACAGTTGTACCGATTTTGCCGTTTTTAATGCTTTTTTTCGGCTCGACACAATCCCTTAATCAAAAAGGATTTGTGCCTTTTATTCCGCAAAAAACGCACTTTTCGGATGTTTGGCACATTCGTTGCACATGTGTAAAGCAAAGCAACGATGCCAAGAGGCAAGTCCATTGGGGGCTTTGCCCAGCCGTTATATTGCAAAATTTTAGCCGTTTTGCTGAAAAGTACGGAGACATCATTCACATTTCACCCCTTTCACATAAGGAAAATTATTATGGCTACCTCAAAAAACATCGTAGGCAATTCACTCTCTTGCCTCTTACTCCTCTGCGCGGCTCTGTGTCTGCCCGGTACTGTCTATGCTCAGATTAGTGCCGGTGACCAAAACCTCTCAACCGGTACTGCTGTGCAGGCAAATGGGCTTGACTCCAACGGCAACCCTGTCAACTTGTACAATCCCACCGCCACCAACGCTGGTATCTCCGGCAGTGACAACCGTTTCTATTATCGAGACGATTTTAGCACACGAGCCGCCCCCGCTGGTAACCGTATCACCGATGCCACCAATAGCGGCTATGCCGATATGCACCGGACAACCCGCGACACAGAACTTGCCCATGGAAGTGGCACGTACAACGTTGGCACCAACTCCAGGACTTATGGCGTAATTGACTTTGGTATTACCCGTGATGCCAACTGGACAACCGTTTACACGGTTGCAGACGTGGCATCATCCGGCGGCGCGACTGGTACAGCCCCTGGGCGGGCAGATGGTTTAGGTACTCGCTACTGGGGTAGCGAAGAAAGACAGACTAACATCGCCAACTTCTTGAAGGGTTTTAATGCATCAGATGGTTACATTGACAACTATGTCGTGCAAGGCAATTCTGCTCTTGGCAGGGGTGTGTTCGCCTCTACCGCCGAACTTTATGGTAATGCTGCCATGAACGCAGAAGGCGGACTGTTTGACCAACTTCAGGCAAGAGGATACCATGCCGGTACGAACTACCAGAGTGGTCTGATACATATGGATAAACTTGGTGCCGGTGTTATTGGGCAGTCCGGCGGATACTATTTCGATGAAGGCGGGCAATACACAATGGATGCCCACGGAAATATCCAGCAAGCCAGCAGTATGGCTCCCTCCCAGAACCCTTCTTATGGTCCCAATGGTTCCCGTGTTGCATACGACGATTGGAATCAATACGGTATCGTTATGACCGGATTAGACTTGATTGCCTACACGACAAGTTTCGATGCACGCCAGTTCAATGAAGCCGCCTATATTTACGGCAATTTCAACGTGATGGGTGATTTCCTTGATATTTACATCAATGGAAATCTGATTGGCTGGGATTTGTGGCACCTGGACAGCCTCTTGTACGGCACGGGCAATGTTCTCGGCGAATATGCCATGCTCTTGGATTTGGCATTGATTGACGCTGCGTTTTGGGATGCCGGCGGGATGAACGACATTTCATTTATGGTAAGAACAATGTCCGCGTGGGAATTGGGCTTGTCGGCTAACACAACGTATGCCGCAGAAGCGGGCTTCAATTATTTCTCTGCCGGTATTGCCCATGGTCTCAATCCCTTCGGCGGAGGCGGCGATGTGGTGCCGGAACCGGCAACGATTGCGGTGCTTGGGCTGGGACTTGCCGGACTTGGTTTGGCACATATTCGCCGACACCGGAAGAAGGTCTAACCAAAGTATCTGCACAAAAATCGCCCTGTAAGGGCGGAGCATTCTAGCCTAGGGCTTCAGTCCTAGGCTGTGGAGTGCCACACCAACAAGCCGCCCTGTTAAAAGGCAGGGCGACGTACGCCGTCTGGTACACCAAGTCCGTGTCTCAAATGACATAGATTATGTTTCGCACAAAGGCACGAAGGACACAAAGGAGTTTACAGCAGTTTAGACTCCTTTGTGTACTTTGTGCCTTTGTGCGAGAAAAAATTGGAAAACAAATAATCAATGCCATTTAAGTCGGAATATGCTGGTGCCTTGTGGGAACCTCTAAAAATACATTCAAATACATTCTTTGCGCCTTATATGATTAACAGGCTTTGCGCCCCTTGCGGTTAAAAGAGTTCGGATTGAACCGCAAAGTACGCAATGGGTTACGCAAGGTACAGACTTGGGTGCGTTTCGGCATCACCGCTTGTAAAAACCATCTTTTTGCCCAGAACGACGGAAAAATCCCGAAAAAACCGCAAAAAACAGAAAAAGATATTGACTTTCCATCGTTCACATGATAGACTAGACACGTCCGTTGTGGCTGATCTTTCATCGTTCCTAACTTTTAAGGAGGTTTTTATGACCGTTTTTCGGGACAATATGTTAAATTGGGGGGGGGGGGGCAATTTAGGAAAAGGTAGAAATGCCTTCACCCTCGTCGAACTTCTCGTCGTCATCGCGATCATCGGTATGCTTGTCGCCCTGTTGTTACCGGCTGTTCAGGCGGCACGTGAAGCCGCAAGGCGGATGCAGTGCACGAACAAACTGAAGCAACTTTCGCTCGCTGTTGCTAATTTCCACGATACCTATGACAGGTTTCCGGCTTCAAGTTACGACCCGATTTACGTCAGCAACGAACTCCGATCCGGAGGTTTTTTGCCGCTGCTCTTCCCCTTCATAGAACAGAACGCTCTTTACGATGCTATGGTCCAGCGGCACAACAGGGATGCTGAAATTGGAACCGATGCCCGGTCATGGCAGATATACAATAAGCCGTCGGGACGTACCCTGGTTGATTCGTTCCTTTGTCCCTCGGACGGCGAGGGACGTTCGACTTGGACTCCTCCGGCTGTGCCGGCACCCGGCAGCACAAACAGATACTACTCTTTCACAAACTACCGGGCTTCCCGCGGCGACCTGTCAGGAAATGACTTAAATAATCTTACCGGTTATGATCACGATCCCGATGCCGGCGGTGTGGGCAATCCTAACAACGACTACCGCAGGACAAATGATCATAATACTATGCACCGGACATGGCTGCGGACAGGCGGACGTGTCGGCAATATAGCGATCGTTACCAGCGGCACCAGTAATAGTGTTGCATTTACCGAAGGACTTATCGGTACGAATAGTGGTTCCGACAGGAGGTACAAAAGGACGATGGCAAGTGTCTCGTCCTATTACAACCAAGTTCCGCAGAATTGCTTGAATACCAGAGGAAGCAGTGGAATGTTTCAAAACCCGAACCAGGGAGTGCAGAATGGCGGGGACGATCACTGGCTTGGACGGCGTGCTTGGGAGAACTGGCCCCCTTACACTCAGGTTTACACTCTTTTGCCCCCCAACAGTCCTAATTGTGCCAGCGGTTGGCAGTATTCCTGGACCTCTGCATCAAGCAATCACCCCGGCGGAGTGGGCGTTTCCTTTTTGGATGGTTCCGTACGGTTTGTTACGGATGCGATTAACGTCACAAACTTGCACCGCAGTGTGAGTGGTCAAAGTCCGGACAATCCGCCTGCCTATCCTGTCGATGGCGACGGCAGATTTAGTTACGGCGTTTGGGCGGAACTCGGTGCAGTGAATAGCACCGAAAGCGTGTCGTTTTAATTTTTGAGAATCAGGGTTAGGCATGAGATGTCTTTGCTTCACCCCTAACCCTGATTTTTTCCTAACGGGTGCCGCCCGTCAACTCCTAACCTTTAACAACTCCTGATCATGCGTTTCACAACACTTTTTATTGCGTTCATTTTTTCCTTGCCGCTTTTAACCGGCTGCCAGCAAGACAACCCCTTTGGGACAGTTTACGTCGAGGGCACCGTAACATTGGACGGTGCTGCTATTGACGGTGTCAGCGTAACCTTCATTCCCCGCGACTCCGGTGAGCAACTTTCTGCCGGCGGCGTTACCAGTGCTAATGGCAAGTTTACTCTCACCGCCGGCGGATCGCCGGCGGGCAGCGGGGCAAGACCGGGCACCTACGATGTGATATTCTCTAAGGAAGAGATACCGCAGACAGAATCACCGGAAGAAGCCGTAAGATTGTACGGCGGCGGACAGCCGCCGGTCACCTACGTTATCCCCCGAAAATACGGAAGCCCGGTAACGTCAGGGATTGAACCAATCACGGTGGATACCGATAGAAAAAAGAACTCCTTTACCTTCGTATTGACCTCGGAATAAGGTTTCAGCCGGAAAGTAATCTACTGTCATTCCGCCGTGTTCCATTCCGGCTGTTGTTGACAAAGCCGGAATGAAACGAAGTGGAATGACGGGAAAGGACACATTATTCTCCGGCGAAAGTTTACCGTACACTTCTGTCGGCTTCGCTCACCAATGGAGCGGACGGAGCAGAGGCGGCAGAGGAAACAAAAGAATCAGCTCCTTTATTCTGCTTCTTAAAACGGCTCGTCCAGTTTGTCCAACTCCACGCTTCCCGTTGTTCCGGGCGGGCACGCGTCTGTGGAGTGTTCGCGGGTGTGCTGCCCTTGTGCAGGATATGCTCTCTGCCCGCCTCCCGGCTATTTTCCCGTTCCATTTCCTTCCCGGCAGCCGCTAACCGTTCTATTTCCCGGTTCCGAAAAACATGCATTTCATCCGACAATTCTGCAGATTCCCTCTCGTGGAAGGCACGCATATCCGCCAGTTGGGTTTCCGCTTGTTGACTTTGTGATTGCCAATACGGCGGTGCGGTCGTTACATTCGGAGCCGACTGCCGTTCGAGCATATTACAACCCGCCGTCACCGCTAATACCAATGGCAAAATGAAAAAATGCTGTTTAGACATAACAAAGCCTCTTTTCGGTACAATCGGCATTTTCAGAGAGAGAACTTTAACCGAAATGGAGAGGGGGATTGTGCCGTTCATTCTTTTTTAACCGCAAAGAATGCAAGAAAGCGCAAAGTACGCAAAGAATAACAGAGAATCCGCCCATTTATGGCTTTCGCCGGAAAGTAATGCACCGTCATTCCGGCGCAAGCCGGAATCCAGATGAGCGACTTGCAGCCTGTTTTTCTGGATTCCGGCTTTTGCCGGAATGACGAAAAATGGTATGATATTTTCTGGTGATATTTTCTTATGATATTTTCTGGTGCAAACCTATGGTAAATGTTTGTTTTACGTGTACTTAATCTTCGGATTCCTTTTGCTCTTCGGTTCGTCATTGCCCTCGTCTTCGTCTCCGCCTTCTTCCTCATCGTCGTCGGCAAGTCCCTGCTCATGTTTGATCATCTTGTCTGCCAGGGAATCCGGCATATTTGCTTTAGTAATCGCATCTTCCTTTATGATAATGCCGTCCCGCCAAAGCCGGAAAAGATGGTCGTCCAAAAGTTGCATGCCCAACTTGTGTCCGGTTTGAATCGACGAAGTGATACGGAACGTTTTGTTCTCCCGAATCAAGTTCGCAATCGCACTGGTTACCACGAGCATTTCATACGCCGCAACCCGTCCCCCCTGAATACGGGGCAACAGTTGCTGTGCCAAAATGCCGATGATCGCCGTCGAAAGTTGCGTCCGAATCTGATCCTGCTGATTGGTCGGAAACACGTCAATAATACGGTTAATCGTACCGGCGGCACTGGATGTGTGAAGCGTGCCGAACACGATGTGTCCCGTTTCCGCGGCGGTGATGGCGGCTTCAATCGTTTCGAGGTCCCGCAACTCACCGACGAGAATCACGTCAGGGTCCTGCCGCAATGCCCGGCGAATCGCTTCGGCAAACGTGGGCACGTCAACGCCGACTTCCCGCTGATTGATCGTCGATTTTTTATGGTAGTGGTAAAACTCGATAGGGTCTTCAATCGTAATAATGTGGTGATCGACATGCTGATTCAAATAATCGACACAGGCAGCAAGCGTTGTGGACTTCCCGGAACCGGTGGGACCGGTTACAAGAACCAAGCCGCGGGAACGTGTGATGAGTTCTTTCATCACCGGCGGCGTGCTGAGTTGTTCCAAACTGAGCAGCGTGTTCGGAATTTGCCGAAGCACCATACCGGTATTTCCGCGTTGTTTGAAGATAGAAACACGAAACCGTGCTTTATCGCCGTACGCCATACCGAAGTCGGTACTTCCGGTCTGTTGCAATTCCTGCTGGCAACGTTCCGGTGCAATACTTTTCATCAAGGCAACGGTATCGTCGGGTTCGAGAACCTTTGTTTCGAGTTTGACGAGACGACCGTGCAACCGTAACACCGGCGGTTGTCCAACCGCAATATGCAAGTCGCTTGCCCCTTGAACGAAAACGGTCTCCAATAATTTATCTGCTAAAATTGTGCTCATGTATGACTTCTCCGGAATTCCGGCTTCTCCAGATTTCCTGCTTTAGATTTCATGGTAGGGAGCATTATATCGTCTGCGCTGTTCTTTTGCAATTATGGTGGGGCGGACTGAGTCCGGCTATTATCATTGCATAAAGAACGCAAAGGGACAATTTCATGCCGTTTATGCTATAAATGCACCTATGATACAATCCCACTGGCACCAAAAAGTTGTTTTAGTCACCGGCGGTTCGAGCGGGCTGGGGCGAATTATTGCCGAAACGTTTCAGCGAGTAGGCGCAAAACTGGCTCTCGTGGCTCTCGAAAAAGCCGACGTTGAAAAGACCGCCGCCGAAATGGGCGGCGATACTCTGCCGATTCACGCCGACATTACTAAACAAGAGGATGTTGACCGCATTTTTGAAACGGTGAAAACTCACTTTTCTGGACTCGACGTGTTGGTGAACAATGCCGGGCGTTCCATGCGGGGAAAGGTCTTGGAGACCACTCCGGAACAGTTTCAAGCACTGTTCGAACTCAATGTTTTGGGAACGATTCGCTGTACCCGTGCAGCGGTTCCGATGCTGCTGGAACGAAAGGGGCATATCGTCAACATCGGTTCACTTGCCGCCAAGAGTGCGGCAAAATATGTCGGAGCGTATCCCGTCTCCAAGTTTGCAGTTGCTGCTTATTCACAGCAACTCCGCTTGGAACTTGGGTGTCATGGATTACACGTTTTACTTGTGTGTCCAGGTCCCATCCGCCGGGAAGATGAGCGGCTCTATCCATTGGAGGGACTGGAAGGGATACCCGAATCCGCACGTCAACCCGGCGCAGGAGTGAAGGTCGGACGCATTGATCCGGATCGTCTTGCCCAACAGATTTTGAGGTACTGCGAACGCCGCAAGCCGGAACTTGTCCTACCGGGCAAAGCACGAATCTTATTTGCCCTGTCGCAACTCTTTCCGACGCTTGGCGATTGGGTGGTGAAAAAGTCGACGTGATGTATCGTGAACGGTTCGGCAAAAGGGAACCTCTATACTGTAAACGGGGAAAAATTGGACGTTATTCTTTGCGTCCTTTGCGCATTCCCTTGCGAACTTTGCGGTTAAAAAAAAGAGAATTTAACCGCAAAGTACACAAGGTTCGTCAAGGACAATTTCACACCGCTTTCGGGCAGGGTAAATTGGTAGGGTGCTGGTTGCACCTTATCTTATTTTTGAGTACAATCTGGAGACAGAGGCAGAACATGAAAACATTCACAAACCTTATCGTCGGTGCCGGAATATCTGGAGCGGCACTAGCGCGGATTCTCGCCGAAAAAGGGAAGACCGTCCATGTCATTGATGCAAAGCCGCATATCGGCGGACATTGCTTCGATGAACGGCAGGACGGAATTATGGTGCATCGGTACGGGACGCATATTTTTCACACCGGCGATAAAGCCGTTTGGGATTTCCTTTCTCGATTCACCCGGTGGTATCCCTATCAGCATAAAGTGCGCGGCTTAGTTGATGGACAAATTGTCCCAATTCCGTTCAACTTGAATTCACTCCATCAGGTATTTCCCAAAAATCTGGCGGGCAACATAGAGAGCCGGTTGTTAGAACATTTTGGCTTCAATAAAAAAGTTCCCATTTTGGAACTGCGAAAAAACGGCGATAAAGACTTGGAATTTTTGGCGGAATATATCTATCAAAAAATCTTCCTCGAATATACGTTGAAGCAATGGGGACTCGCACCGGACGAAATTGCCCCCGAAATCACTGGTCGGGTTCCGGTGTTCATCAGCCGCGACGACCGGTATTTTCAAGATACCTATCAAGGAATCCCGCGGGAAGGCTATACCGCCATGATTGAAAAAATACTCGACCATCCGAACATTGCGGTTACGTTGAGAACACCCTACGAAAAAACTATGACGGCTGACCATCTCTTTCATACGGGATCGATGGACGAGTTTTTCGATTACCAATTCGGCGAATTGCCCTACCGCAGCATCCGGCTCGATTTTGTTTCATGGAACAAACCGAGATTTCAGGAAGCTGCGGTGGTGAATTATCCCTGTAACTACGATTGGACCCGTATCGGCGAATACAAATGGTTTCTCGATGACCAAACCGACAGTACGATTGTTTCCTTTGAGTACCCGGAGGCGTTTGAACGCGGCAAAAATGACCGCTATTACCCCATTGTCGGTCAAGCAAACGGACAACTTTACGACCGCTACCTTGCACGGGCAAAAGACATTCCGCACCTCCATTTTCTGGGACGTTTGGGTGATTACCGATACTACGACATCGACAAAGCCGTCGCTCGTGCTCTGGAATTAGGAAATGTGCTGCAATAATGGAGAATCTCTACGGCAACGGCACATTCCCAAAATGAGACATATCCTGTAAACCGTAAACGGCATATACCGTAAACAGCATGAAATTTGTCCCTTGCGTTTTTTGTGTCTCAATCATTAGAGCGTATTTCTTTTTACTCTGGAATGAACAGAACGGAAAGTTTTTATTTTCTTCCACGAAAGACACAAAAAGCACGAAATTTTCTCTTTTTTCGTGCTTTTCGTGTCTTTCGTGGAGAAAAATTATTCCACAGCAATTTGAATAGGCTCTAACGGAACTTTGCGTCTTTGCGGTTGAATCTTCTTTTTTTTAACCGCAAGGGACGCGAAGAAACACAAATCCGGTATCCCATTTTCGGGATTTGCCCCATTTTCTGGATTCAACAAGGCACTTACGCCGTGCGCTTATCCGATTGGTTCAACTTGTTGTAGAGTGTTTTAAGACTAATGCCGAGTTCTTCCGCTGCCTTCGATTTGTTGCCGCCATGCCGGTGCAGGGCTTTTTCAATCGCCTGCATTTCCATGTCCCGCAGTGTTGGCATCTCCGAAGGGTCAAAGGACATCAACTCCTTTGCCGGATCACGCTGCATGGCTGCCGATTCCGGTGCCGCTGTTCCGTCGCGGATCACCACTGGACGGTCTGGCTTTTCCTCCATTTTCCGTTGCGGTAACGGATGAGCCGGTAATGTTTCCTGCCTGAACATACCGGGCAGATCGTCCGCGTGAATGGGAAAATTATCCGACAAGACTAAGGCATGCTCCAGCGCATTCGCTAACTGCCGGACGTTGCCGGGATAGTTATATTGTTTCAAGAGCCGGTACGCGTCCGGTGTAAAAAGTTTTGCCGCATCGGTCTCCGTCAAATCATTGCGGAACCGCCTGACCAGTGCGAGAATCAATTCCGGCAGGTCTTCCATCCGCTCTTTCAAAGGCGGAAGGTGTATCTCAAATGTATTGATGCGGAACCAAAGGTCTTCCCGAAAATCCCCCTCCTTAATCATTGATTTCAAATTGCGGAGTGTGGCACATACCACCCGGACATCGCAGACGGCGGCTTCGTTATCGCCGACCTTGCGGACTTCGCCGCTTTCGAGGAACCGTAACAGTTTTGCCTGCACTCCTTTGGGGAGTTCACCAATTTCATCAAGAAACAAAGTCCCGCCATTGGCGACTTCAAAGAGTCCCGTCCGGTTCGTGTCTGCACCGGTAAAACTTCCTTTACGGTGTCCGAAGAGTTCACTTTCAATCAGTGTCTCCGGCAATGCCCCGCAATTCACGGCAACAAAGGGTTTGTCCGCCCGGCGGCTGCCGTCATGGATGGCTTTCGCAACCAATTCCTTGCCCGTGCCGGTTTCACCGAGAATCAGCACCGTCGATTCCGTCGGAGCAATTCGGTCGATCAAACGATACACCCGCTGCATGGCTTCGGAATGACCGGTAAGTTTTCGCCCGCCGTTTCCTTGTTGAAACTGCACCATCATCGTATGATACTTTTGCTTGGCAGTCCGGTTTTCGGCAATTCGGTTCAAAATCTCTTCGATGTCCGCAATCGCGTAGGGTTTGGTGAGGAATTCGACGATTCCAAAATGAATGGCTTTCTTAGCGGCTTCGAGTGTTCCTTTGCCGGTCAGGATAATCACATCCGCATTACTTCCGAGTGCTTTTGCCTGTTCAAGCACAGTCAGTCCATCAGCACCCGGCATATCAAGATCGAGGAGAAGCACATCGAACATTTCCCCTTGCTGAGCGTGATGATGCAACGTTTGCAACGCCTCACTGCCATCCGCGCAGGGAACGACCGCATGACCGCGGCGTTGTAACTCATCGGTCAGAACCGTCCGTATATTCCGTTCGTCGTCCGCAAGCAAAATTCTCATCGCAGGGAATGATACCGATTTTCCGAAAATCAGTCAAGAGCAATTTTTTGCCGCAAAGACGCAGAGAAACGCAAAGGACGCAAGGCTCCCACTCTGCTGCCGTCTGCCGTCGCAATCTGCCGCCCCTAACACCTAACTATCCTCTTTCGACCCAGTCCGCTTTAACATGAATTGGGCGATAACCGCAGCAATCGCCGAACAAGCCGGTACACCCAACATCGCCACAAGAAATTCAGTCGGTGCTTGTATAAAAACACAGACCAACATAATCGTCAGATAAAAGCCCATGAGAGAACTCGATACAACAAGCCCCCAACGATAATTCGTTTTGCTGTTTTCTTCCTGCACATGAGCAAACTGCATTTCAGCCAAATCTCTGTCGATCCGCCGCTGCTGCTCACGTTCTGTAATCTGCATAAAACGATTAGTTGCCCCCGGAACATACTTTTCGTAAACCTCAACTACGTTTGGAGGCGGTACGGCACCCCGATAGGTCATTAATGTTTGAACCGCGAGCAACAGTTCAGTAGGCGGTTGTACGCCGTCATCGGGATTAGGTAAGGGTCATCGGGATTAGGTAAGGTTGTCTCAGTTTCTTTGGGTGATCGTTCGCTCATAATCAGTGATTGCAGAATTAAGATAATCCCCTAACGCCAGCCAGTCATTTCGCAAATGCTCAATATCTGTCTGGATACCTGCCCCCTTTGCCGCTTCAAAATCCCCGCCGATACGCCGTTTCGACGCTTGCGGCGGGATAGGAGGCATAAACGGAGGAAGCAAGGCTACAGACATACCGCTCCAAAATGCTGTTCGTTGATGAGGGATCATAACGTGGTGAATAGAAAATGCCCCGCTACCGCCCAGGTATTCTAACCTGTTTTACCAAAAAGTCAATGTCGAGGAGTTAGACGGCAGCAGAGTCTCACCCCTGCGCTTCTTTGCGTCTTTGCGGCTAAATTTTTAACCGCAAAGTTCGCAAGGAAATGCGCAAAGGACGCAAAGAAAACGTCCAATTTCTCCCCATTTGCAGTATAACTCCTAACTCCTGCCTCCTAACTCCCCCCTACCCGCTACGGCGTTAAATAGGGTACACTATTAGCCATCGGAGACATCAGGAGGACTAAAAATGAGAACAATACCGATAGACGAACACATGACGCAGGCGGCGGAACGTGCTTCTCTTCCTGATAGGGAGCGGTTTCGGCAACAGCAAGCCGCTCTTTATAAACAAGAGCGGCTGCAAGGGCAAAGGGACACAGAAGCACCCAGTGCCGAAATGCCCGGCAAGCAGAGTGTAAAGGAGGCAGGAGGCAGGAGTTAGGAGGCAGGAAGCAGGAGGCAGCAGATTTCAATCCTGACTCTTTACCAATCTCCTCGCTCCTCTGCTGCCTCCTGCCTCCTGCCGCCTGCTCCCCCCACGTCCCTTGCGGCTAAAAAATCTAACCGCAAAGACCGCAAAGGGATTACTCTTGACGCATCGGCGGAAAATTGTTACTTTCCCGCCATGCCGCCAACCACGAACGACACTCAATCCGCCCCCGAACCTGCTCTCTGGCGCAACCTGTACCCTCTAGCACTGGGCATGATGGCGTTGCCCTTTTGGTGCCTTCTTGTGGCTGTCTTCGGCTTCATCGTTTGGATTCCGATGACCAAGTATCACCTCCTCGTGGCATTTGCACTTACGTTGGGAACGATTGCATGGGGCTGCCGGTGGGAGCGGCAAAAAAGTATATTTCAGGGGGTTGTTTTTATAGCGGTCATGCTGTTATGTGCGGGCTATACGTCTCTGTTTTTTGAGACAGGACAGTGGGTCGATGGTCTTGCATACCATAAACCGGCGGTGATTGAAATGAAAAGCGGCTGGAATCCTGTATGGGAGTACAATTCTGAACGGGATCAAGTGCATGAAGGCACGGATGCTTCGTATCGGTGGTGGCTTTGGTTAAAACATTTCTCAAAATCGGACTGGTACATCAACGCCGTTTTTTATGCCTTTTCAGGCAATCTGGACTTGGGAAATATATCACGGATGTTGTATTTGTTTGTAACGTTCATAGTCGTTTTTGCCGCCATCGCGTCGACATTTCGCTTGCCGGTCTATTGGTGCTTTTTCTTCTCTTTTGTTGCCACTTTGAACCCTTTTGCAATGTTCCAGTGTTTTATCTCCTTTCTCGACGGAGCATTGGGGTCTTGTCTTACCCTATTATTTTTTGCATTAGCCGCCTATCTCAAAAGTAGGGACAAACGTTTCTTACCATTTGTCGTGGCGAGCATCGTCATCGCAACAAACCTTAAATTTACCGGAGTGGTTTACGTTGCTGTTTTTCTGATTTGCATGTTGATTCCCTCTGTGGTATTAGCAATCCGGACGAACGTTGTCATTCCTGCGAAAGCCGGAATCCAGAGAAGCAACTCACAACCTTCTTCTCTGGATTCCGGCTTTCGCCGGAGTGACGAAGTAAGCCTCGTGATTGACCGACCACTGACTGGTTCACTTGTACTCGCTACGGTGTTAGCATTGATTGTCGGCATCAATCCTTATCTATATCATCTTTATCATCATTATACACCCTTTTATCCGCTGCATATTGTCCGAAAGGTGGACGAGCCGGATAGATTAGACATTATGAAGGGATGGCAAGAATCTAACGTTAGCGATGCCAATAAATGGCAACAATTTTTCTTTTACTATCTCAATACAAGCGATTGGCACCCGGCAGCACCACACCATTGGGAAGGAAAAGAAGATGGTGTTCACACTATCACAGTTAATAAGGTTCCCTTTGGTCGTCACCTCGCGCGCTTTTGTCAAAATTTCGGCGGTTTATTTATGATTTCGATGTGGTTTTCTCTGCTCATGATGCCGCTGATTCGTCGTAAAGAATATTGGTTTTTTCTCCTTGCCGTTTGGGCAAGTATCTGGGTACAGCCTCATATATGGTGTGCCCGTTATATTCCGCATCTTTGGCTTATTCCCATCATTGTTGCCTGTGCCCTCTTGTCTCAATTTAATGAAGTACCGACATACAGACGGCAGTGCATGATTATTGTTGGCGCAGTTCTGCTTTGTATGTTTGTGAGTATCAAACCGTTTTTTGAGTATATGACCCCCGGCGTAAAAGAATCGAGGGCCGGAGCCATTGCCTATTTTATACAAAAACATCCCGATGCGTTGTTCTTTGACACAGCTGCATTATCTTTTACATCCTATAGATACAGCACTAAAACCTACATTTCTGATGTGCTCCCAAACTATTCTTTTAAACAACCGGACGAGAGGGATAATAATAACATCGCCGATCCTGCGGCATTATCAGATTTCGAAGCATTTATCAGAAAAACATTGTCCCAAGAATTCGACGAACCCAAAGTACTGCCATTAGGAATGTTTTTACAAGTATGCCCTGTCTATCTTGTCGCGAACAATCAAAGAGAACTCGAGCGATTGTCAAGTATCGAGGAACCGTCACGTGCAGAAATGACCAGAGCGATTTTGCACCTGCGCTGGCAACAGTTTAAGCGGGCGTGGGGGGATTAGGAGAGACGGCAGATTGCAGACGGCAGCGGAGTGTGAACCCCGCGTCCTTTGCGTCTTTGCAGTTAAAAAATTTAACTGCAAGGGGGCAGAGGGATCGCTCTTGACGTGTCGGCGGAAAATTGTTACTTTTCCGCCATGCCGCTGACCGCGAACGACACTCAATCCGCCCCCGAATCTGCTCTCTGGTGCAACCTGTACCCTCTGGCACTGGGCATGATGGCGTTGCCCTTTTGGTGCCTTCTCGTTGCCGTTTTTGGCTTCATCGCTTGGATTCCGATGACGAAGTATCACCTCCTCGTTGCCTTTGCGCTCACGTTGGGAACGATTGCATGGGGCTGCCGGTGGGAGCGGAAGAAGAGTCTATTTCAGGGGGGGATTTTTACAGCGGTTACGTTACTGTGTGCCGTCTACACGTCTTTGTTTTTTGATGAAGGGTACTCGGATAGTCTCGTCTATCATAAACCGGCGGTGATTGAAATGAGACACGGTTGGAATCCCATCTGGGAATACAATTCCGAACGGGACCAAGGACATGAAAGAAATCCCTGGGGGGTGGGACAAGATCGGTGGTGGTATTGGTCAAAGTATTTTCCAAAATCGGACTGGTACATCTATGCCGTTTTTTATGCCTTTTCAGGCAATCTGGACTTGGGAGGCTTATCGCGGTTGTTCTATATTGCCGTAACATTCGCAACGGTCTTTGCGGCAATGACGGTGTTTTTCCGTTTGCCCGGCTACCAGTCTTTTTTTCTGTCGCTCATTGCAATTTTGAATCCTTGGATAATCGGACTTTGTTTTCAGGGCGTGCTTGACAGCGCACTCGGTTCTTGTCTCACCATATTAGTTTTCACATTAGCCGCTTACCTCAAAAGTAAGGATGAACGTTTCTTGCCCTTTGTGATTGCGAGCATTGTGATTGCCACGAACCTTAAATTTACCGGCGTGGTTTACGTTGCTGTTTTTCTGCTTTGCATGTTGATACCCCAGTTCTTTTTTTTAACCGCAAAGAAGCGCAAGGAACGCAAGGATGCGAGCCCAACTCTTTTTCTTGACCGACCGCTTGCCGGTTCGCTGGTACTCGCAACGGTATTGGCATTGATTGTCGGTATCAATCCCTATCTGCATCATCTTTACCATCACTATACACCTTTTTATCCGCTACATACTGTCCGGAAAATTGATGAGCCAGACAGAGCAGAAGTTATGCAGGAATGGACAAAACGTAACGTTGGAGATGCCAATAAATGGCAACAATTTTTCTTTTATTACCTCAATATAAGCGATTACCACCCGACATCAGAAACCGTTTGGGAAGGAAAAGAAGACGGCGTTCACACCATAACTATCAATAAGGTTCCCTTAAATCGTTATAACAACCACCCTGACCATCATTTCGGCAGTTTATTTACGGTTTCGATGTGGTTTTCTCTACTCATGATGCCGCTGATTCGCCGTAAAGAATATTGGATTCTTCTCCTCGCCGTTTGGGCAACTATAGGAGTGCAACCTCACCTTTGGATGTCCCGTTACATTCTGCATCTCTGGCTTATCCCTGTCATTGTTTCTTGTGCCCTCCTGTCTCAATTCAATGAAGTGCCGGAATATAGGCGGCGATTTATGATTATTGTCGGTGCTGTTCTGCTTTGTATGCTTGTGAGTGCCAAGCCATTTTTTGTGTATATGACCCCCGGAGTAAAAGAAAGGGGAGGCGGAACCATCGCCTATTTTGCAAAAAAGAATCCTGATATGTTGTTTTTCGATATAGCGGTAGTGACTCCTGTGCTCAAGTACAGTATTAAAACCTACATTCCCGACCTGCTCCCAGACTATTCCTTTGAACAATCGGACAAGATAAGTAATAATGTTGTCGATTCTGAGATACTATCATCCCACGAGACATTTATCAGCGGATTCTTATCCGCCACGCCCTATTCATCCAGAAAACGACTATTAGGATTCTTTTGGCAGGAATGCCCCGTCTATCTCGTTGCGGAAGACCCAAAGGAGCTCGACCGCTTGGCAAGTATCCAGCCGTCGCGTGCCGAAATGTTCCAAGCCATCCTGCACCTGCGCTGGCAACAGTTTAAGCGGGCGTGGGGGGATTAGAGAGACGGCAGATTGCAGACGGCAGCAGAGTGTGAACGAACCTTGCGTTCCTTGCACTTCTTTGCGTCTTTGCGGTTAAATCTTAGAGGTGTTCAATTTCGCCTTCGGAAAGCCCGGTCAGTTCAGTAATCAAGTCTGTATCCAGCCCCTTTTGTTTCATACCGCGAGCAATTTCGGTATCTCGTTCCGCTCGCCCTTCCGCACGCCCTTCTGCACGGCTTGTCTCCGCTGCCCTCTGCACCGCCGTTTGCATCACAGCATAGTTGTCCCGATAGATTTTCAAGTCTGCCTCATACTGCCTCCGCTCTTCTCTGGAAAGCCGGCTCGTCTCCGCCGTTGCAAACGCTCGTTCAAACACCGGCACTTGCAAAATCGAAGGAATGTCGTCAAATGAGTCAAGGTTACGCAAAAAGTAAAACCACTTTTCACTCTGCGTTTCCAGTTCCGACTCCTGTTTGTTAAACAGGGGCATCTGGAAAAAGTAATAATACAACTTCTGGTAAAACTCTTCGCCATCCTGATCTTTCAGGGAGATTTCCCGGAAAAACTTTTTGCGATCCTCTTCTTTGTCGTAAGTGAAATTAAGGATCGCCACAAAATAAACCGAGTCCAACTGAAAATTCCAATCCCCTCTTTCTGCTTGTTCTTGAATGGCAAAGGTCGAATAGAACACTGCGCGGTCTCGAAAATAATGCTGTGCCGCCTTTTGCATTTCGACAATAAACCGTTCGCCATTTTCTGATTCACAATAAACGTCAAACATTGCCCTACGCTCTTCGGAAGTAGCAGGTAACCTTTCGGTATTCCGAAAATCAAGGTCGGCAATTTGCCGTTCTTCCGGTAGGATTGAGTTGAGAAAGTCGATGAGCAAGTCTTTGCTCGCCTCTTCGCCGAATAGTTTTTTGAAGCCGAAGTCTGTGTAGGGATTGATGTATCGTGCCGTCATGATTTTGCCCTCCATTGTCCGGTTTATTGTACCTTATCCGGCGGTGTATGGGGCAGGGGGAAGACGGCAGACGGCAGATTGCAGACAGCAGCAGAGTCTCACCCCTGCGCTTCTTTGCATACCTTGCGGCTAAATTCTTAACCGCAAAGACGCAAAGAAGCGCAAGGGACGCAATATTCTAACTCCTAACTCCTAACTCCTAACTCTTGCCTCCTCCCTTACCGCAACCCTTCGGCAAACTCGTCCAGCGTGTTGCTTTGGATGGCTTGCACGTGCAACGACTCTAGGGCAATCGAGTCCGACATCGCAAGGATTGTCTGTTCCATGTCCTTCGGGACTCTGCTAAACCTTGTCCGCAAGGCATTGATGACCATCTTTGCTTTACCCCTCGCTTCGCCCTTCGCGATGCCAATGTCTTGCTGTTCTTCAAAAATTGTTTTCATCATTTTTTGTCCCTTTCCTCTAAAAATAGGCTCCACGGCTACACTTGCCGTCGCCGCATCAAGTTCGCGACTGTTGGCGGCAAATGCCTTTGCGGCGAAGTCTATTAGTTCCTTTGTGATTTCGATGCGTTTCCCTTCCGGTAGTTCCAATAACGGCAGTAACGCCTTCGGGAAGTCTTCGAGATGACCGCCCGTTGCCGTGTGCAGCATCATTAACGCCGACCACAAGATAATCAAAATGGAGGGAAAAGCAAGGGGCTGGAGTTAGGAGGCAGCAGAGTCTCACCCCTGCGCTTCTTTGCGTCTTTGCGGCTAAATTTTTAACCGCAAAGACGCAGAGAAGCGCAAGGGACGCAATATTCTAACTCCTAACTCCTAACTTCTAACTCCTGCCTCCTAACTCCTATCCTGCTGACGCAAAAATGCTACCGTTTGGTACAGTCCTTGCTTTTCCAGCGTTTCGAGATATTCCTCAACCGTTTTGGGCGGACGGGTGAGACTCAAACGATGTTTTGTGATTGCCCGAAGAATACGGTCT
>Ga0099364_10000936_pt1 | contig 49639 bp, 41 predicted proteins | sample TergutTh196P3_FD_73070 | JGI IMG/M metagenome (GOLD analysis project Ga0099364, IMG submission 73070) | Microcerotermes parvus P3 segment gut microbial communities from Pointe-Noire, Republic of the Congo - Th196 P3 | ecosystem: Host-associated > Arthropoda: Insects > Digestive system > Gut ... | reverse complement strand
GATAAGTTCAAATGAGCAAAACTTCATTTGGTTTACCGTGCCGGAAACAGAGCCTGCTTCCGGAGAAAAAAGTGTCTGCGCGGAATCTACCAATACCAAAACAGGTTTGATGTTATTTAGTACAGTTTCAATTTCTTCAAGGTTTCCGGAGCAAAAGATTTCTATGCGTTCCATGACGGCTTTGCTGCCACTCAAACCGAGCCTGTCCGCCCTTAGCCTTAACTGCCCTGCGGATTCTTCACCGGAGATATAGAGGACACGCCCTTTTGTTTCGGCGGCGGCGGCAAGCTGCAATAACAGAGTAGACTTCCCAATGCCTGGTTCGCCGCCGACAAGGACTGCCGAGCGTTTCATTATGCCGCCGCCAAGTACGCGGTCTAACTCGCCGATACCGCTTCCAATGCGGCTACCTTCCATTGGGTCTACCGTGGAGAGGGGTAAAGTCTGCGGTAAACTGCCCTTTGTATCTTTGCGCCTGTTATCGTTTTTTACTGCGGTTTCTTCCAACGTGTTCCATTCGCCACATTCGGGGCAGCGGCCAAGCCATTTGGGTTCTTCATGCCCGCAGGAGGAACATTTGTAGATAAGCGCTTTTTGTTTTTTCATTGGATTAGCATCAAATTATAACAAAGAAACGCGAAGGAGTACAATGTAGATTTTTTTTCATAAATTTTGATAAATATACTTGACAATCGTAATAATATGAAGTATATTGTACTATGACGACACAAGTATTACGAAGGGCTAAGAGGTGTCTGCGCCATTGGCGGTTACCTTTTGCCTTTTTTAGGAGGTGTAAATGGAAGTTGTATTATCATCGGATTTGCTGCGGGGGCATACGGACACTATTGTTCTGCGTATCCTGAAACACGGCGATGCCTATGGCTTTGAAATTTACAACCGCATTCTGGAAAGAACGGGAGAACAGTACGAACTTAAAGAAACCACTCTATATTCAAGTTACAAAAGGCTTGAGGCTGAGGGCTGCATAACATCGTACTGGGGCGATGAAACTCAGGGTGCGCGGAGGAAATACTACCGTATTACCGACAAGGGGCGGAATGTATTTGAGAAAAACATGCGTGATTGGCAATTCACGCAAAAAATTATCAATGATCTATTGGAGGAATAAATGGGATCAAAAGAATTTGTAAATTCATTGTTCGAGGGTTATGAACAAACGGCGGCTTTGGCGGATTTAAAAGAAGAACTGCTGGCTAATCTAAACGCTAAGGTAGAAAACCTTGTCAAAAAAGGCATGGACATAGAGTCAGCTTTTGCAAAGGCAAGCACAGAACTTGGCGATGTATCTGTTCTGGCAAACGAACTGGCGCTTAAAAAACGGACAGAAGTATTTGAAGAAGCGTACATGGATATTAAACAGTACATGAACCCAAAGCGGGTAATTGCTTATGTGGTTTTTGGCATAGTGGCTCTTTTTGGAATCACGGCGGCGCTGATCACTCTTTTTGCAACAAGGGGAGACCGTTTTATGGCGGAAACATCTTTAGATTTAACCAGCTTTTTTGCGGTAATGCTGCCTTTTTTAACGGCTGCTGTTGCGGGTTTTACATTTTTGGGAGTTACTCAGGAGACGGCCTCGATGTATCCCGTAAGCAAAAAACGCGGCGCTTGGTATTCTGCGGCAGCGGGATTAATCGCCTTTGGTATTCTTGCAATGCCGATAATATTTTTCAGCGTCAGGATTGCAGATACCAGCGTTATTCATGGGATTCACGGCGTTACTCATGGTGTTTCCCTGAAAAATTTTGAAGCGCTGATCCCCGTTATTTCTTTAATGATACCGTTTATTTTGCCAGGCATCGGTATACTGGTTTATCTTGTTCTTACAGAAAAAGATCGTCTAAAGCCCTGGGCAAAAAGTTTTTTTAACAAGGCAGAAAAGCAAGGAATGGAAATGTGGAATGATCCTGCAACCGCAAGCCGTTTTGGAATGTTCAGTGGGGCAATCTGGATATTTGCTATTGGATTATTTATCCTGCTGGGGTTGTTAATCGGGTTTAAATTTTCCTGGCTGGTTTTTGTTTTTGCCGTTGCTATTCAGCTTATGGTTCAAGGGATAATGTTCAAGAATACTAAGTAGCTTCGTCGTATTCGTAGTAAACATCGTTTTCAATATCATCGTTATATTCGATGTATTCATCCAGATGTTCATCTGTATATTCGTACTCATGTTCATCTGGATAAAATTGCTCCTGCGGCTGTTCAATTACAGGGTGCACAATTATTGGCTGATAAACAGTATCTTGATTCACGTTTTGATTAACCTGTTCAACTGTTTTTTTTCGTCCTATGCCTGCATTACGCGGGGCTATGCGGAATCCTGCGCCGAAACGCCAGCCGTCTATTGCCGGAAGATGCTGATCCGCACTTTGACGATAAAGGGGAAACCATACACGGAGATCCAGGCCAAGTACGAATTTCTCGCTTATTGCATAGTCCGCCCCGATTCCGGCAACGGGGTAAAACCAGCGGCCTTCGCTCCAAAAGTATTTTCTGATAGCTTCTGTCTGTAATCGCGCATCGGTTTCAATATTGCCTGTAAAATCGGCGGGGTGTTTCAAACCGGCAGCCAGAACGACAATGCGTAGATCAATGCCGGGGCCGGCAAAAAAACGCAGGCCAAAACCTGTTCTTCCTATGGGCAGGGAGTATGTTAATTGAAGCCCTGTTATAAAACCTATTACCAGCGCAGAACGGTTTTCTGGATTACAGGCCATAGCATATTGAAGCTCGGAATTGTACTCGTAGTTTTTCATGTAAAAATCTTCTGTAAACTCAAGGCTTAAATAATTATTAAATTTATAGGAAAATGTGCCGCCCAATGAAGGAAGCACAGCAGCGGGATCTGCACCTACTTTGCCGTTATCTGCGGCAAAATAGAGAATACTGCCCCGGGCCGCCCAGCTGCTTCGTTCCAAAAACGGATTGGCGCTTACCGGTACAATGGGAATAAGAAAAGCAAGAAAAACCACCGCCAATCTTGAGCGCAGGAGATTTATCAACATACTTACTATTATATCGGCATAAAACGGGCGGGACAATTGACTAAAAACCTTGTTTTTATCGCTTTTTAAGTGGTGTCAAACTGCAGAAATGTGCGTCTGTTGAGGGTTAAACAAAGAGGGAGACAAGGGTGTTCCCCTTTATATAGTTTATTTGGCACACATTTATTTAAAATTTTTCCATTTTAAATAAACCCAGCGCTTAATCTATATATAGTGGTTTGCAAAAAAATGTTGAAAAATTCTCAAAAAAATTACGTGCTGAGTAAAGCATACTTCACGGTCGCACCCATTATAGGTAACAAATTTTTTGCAAGGAGTTACCTATGAAAAAAATCTTTTTTACCGACGCCGATGACCCTGTCGATATATGTTTCGACAATGTGTTCAAAGCTGTTTTTGCACGGGATACCCCTGAGTCTCAGGGTGCTCTCTCAAAACTCATTTCCGCACTCATTGGCAGGAATGTTTCAATAGTCGCTATTTGCGCGAATGAACCCCCTGTTGATAACTTGAGGGACAGGCAAATACGCTTTGACATCAACTGCAGGGCGGAAAACGGCGAACTTGTCAATGTTGAAATGAGCCTCAACCCCAAACCCTTTGAACCTGTACGCCTTGAGTTTTACGCAGGGAAATTATTTACAGGACAGGATATTAGAGGTTCTACCTATGACAATTTGAAGCAGGCATACCAGATAGCAATTCTGGTTAAGGAAAGATTTTTTCCTGATGAAGAATTTTTCCATTCTTTTGAATACTATGATCAGGTTCACAAAACATCGTTAAACGGCAGAAGCCGAATCATCACTCTTGAATTGTCCAAACTGGATAAACTGGTTGAAAAACCCACAAATGAGTTGAATGTCTCTGAACGCTGGGCAATATATTTCAAATATTTGACTGATAAGAATAAACGCAGTAAAATAAATGAAATAGTTGAATATGAGGAAGGAATATGCCCAATGTAATCATAACAGGCGCGGATCGCGGGTTTGGTCTTTCGCTTTGCAGGGAGTTTCTCTCGCGCGGCTGGACAGTGTTTGGCAGCAAATTCCTTGAAGATTACAGTCTACTTGAACAGGAACGCGAAAAGAACCCTGCTCTGCACATTGTACCGCTGAATGTCGGCGACAGGGAGTCCGTTGTAAAAGCCCGTGACCTTGTTGCAGAAAAGACGGATTCACTTGATATGCTTATTTCTAACGCCGCGCTTATGGGGCAGGTAAAATGCAGCATAGATGAGCCGCCTATGGATTTAGAAACTCCGTGGAACAGTTTTTGCGTTAATGCGCTGGGCCCTACGCGCGTGGTTGAACATTTCCTTCCGCTTTTGGATCGGGGGAGTGTAAAGCGGCTTTGTTTTGTCTCTTCCGAAGTTTCCTGCATCTCGCTGATGAAATACCGGGCAGGAAGCAGTTATCCATATCCCATGAGCAAAAGTTCTCTGAACATGAGCGTACGCCTGATGCACAATCTGTTATTCCCTCAAGGGTATACCTTTAGGTTGTACCACCCGGGTTGGATGAAAAAACAGGAGACGGACGGTACATACTCTGAGTTTGGGGCGTATGACCCTGCCGTAACAGCCGAACATGCCGCAAAATATTTTGATACTCCACTTGGAGACGAACATCGTCTTGTGATGTACGACTATCTGAGTCAGGAATGGCCGTATTAAGGAATGTAAATGAAAGTAGTATTGATTACAGCGGTTAAAAAAGATTTTGATAAAAACCTTGCCGCCGTTTTTGCGCGGGAAGGTTACAAAGTATATGCACTGGGAGAAGAACAGATCGCCGGTATTGTTCTGCTTCCGTCGGATTTGAAAGAAGCTGCCGTCGCTGTACAAAAAGACGCTGGACATATCGACATCTATATCAATACAACCGATGAACGCAATGAGGCAGATAACTTTAATGTACGTAGCGGCTTGAATGATCGCCTTATCCGCGAGTTGTACGACGCAAATGTGATCCGCCCTATGTCGATGCTTGAGGCGTTTTTCCCCCTGCTTGAAGCGGGAGAGGGTAAGCGGCTTTGTTATCTTACTGCAGCAGAAGCGAGCATCAACGAGACACGCGGCACAGACGGGCTTGGTTACAAAATGGCAAAAGCCGCGCTGCATAACTTTTTGCAGATTACGCGCAATGTACTTGCGCCAAAGGGGTATACAATACGCGCCTACGACCCAATGTATAACGAAGTAGCGGCACAGGCTTCTGCGGAAGCGGCGTTTAACTATTTCTTCCGCAGGCGCGGCATTGAACGCGGCGATCCTAATCGGGACGATGAAGGTAATATCGTATTCCGCGATGCGCAGGGAAGGCAGCACTCATGGTAAACCATGTCGAGGTGAATACATGAAAACGCTGTGGCGTATAGCAAAAGAAGCGGTCAGGTATAAGTGGTGGCTGCTGTTATCGATATTTGGGACATTATCTTTAACTGCTGTCAATTTAATTGCGCCGCGCATTATGGCTTCCATGACAGGGCTGGTTGCAGAAGGTATAACACAGGAAAGCCTTGCCACTGTATTTTATATGGCAGGCGGATTGCTCGTGTTATTCCTTCTGCGTATTTTGTTTAGGTTTTTAAGCAGCTATTGTTCGCACAGGGCGGCGTGGCGGCTTGTGCTTGAACTTCGCATGAAAGCGTATAATGCAATTCAATCTTTTTCTATGGATTATTTTCATAACAAACAAACAGGTGAACTTCTTAGCCGTGTAATGAACGATGTCGCAACATTTGAATTGATCTATGCGCACATAACTCCCGACATCATTACAAACTTTGTAACTCTTACAGGCGTTACTATAATTTTATTCAGCATTAATGCGCAGCTTGCGCTTATTACCTGTATACCCATTCCTTTTATTTTGCTGGCAGGGTGGTTTTTCAGTAAAAAGGTACGCCCTAATTTTCAGAAGATGCAGAAGTCTCAGGGTGAGTTGTCGGCTCAACTGCAGGACAATTTTTCCGGCATACAGGAGATACAGGCTTTTGGGCGGCAGACTTCCGCTTCGGATAAGGTATTAAACAAGGGCGAAGATTTTACCCGCAATATGCTGCGCGCTCTTAAACTTAGCGCGGTGTTTCACCCGGGCGTTGAGTTTTTAACTTCTATCGGCAGCGTTATCGTTGTCGGTTTTGGCGGTTACCTTGCTTATCTGCATCAACTCTCTGTCGCCGATGTTGTCGGGTTTCTCCTCTACCTTGCCCTGTTCTACGCGCCAATCACGGGCCTTGCCCAGCTTATGGAATCCGCTCAACATTCGCTTGCAGGTGCGGAGCGTGTCATAGAAATTCTTGATGCACCGCGAAGCGTTAAGGATCGCCCTGATGCCAAATCTATCGGGAGAGCGGAAGGGCGTATCTCGTTTGAAAATGTAAGTTTCTCTTACATCGACGGCGTTACCGTGCTTGATGATGTTTCGTTTGATATTAAACCCGGTCAAATGGTTGCTTTGGTTGGAGCGACAGGCGTGGGTAAAACCACATTGAGCCAGCTTATTTCCAGATTTTACGATCCCGTAAAAGGAAAAATTTGTCTTGACGGAGAAGACCTGCGGGATATAACTTTAGAAAGTCTGCGCCGTAATATGTCGATTGTTTTGCAGGATACTTTTCTTTTTAATGGTACTATCGAAGAAAATATTGCGTTTGCCAAACCCGATGCTTTATTTAAAGAGGTAGAAAACGCGGCGCGTATTGCAAGGATACACGACGACATTATGCAAATGCCTGACGGATACAACACACAGGTAGGAGAGCGCGGAGTTAAATTGTCGGGAGGGCAAAAACAGCGTATTGCCATTGCGCGTGCCGTGCTTTGCCAAGCTCCTGTTCTGCTCCTTGACGAAGCGACAGCTTCCGTAGATGTCCGCACAGAAGAGCAGATACAACAGGCGATCTATGAAATAGCCGGAACGCGTACTATCGTGACAATTGCGCACCGCTTATCGACTATTCGCAATGCGGATATTATTTTTGTCTTTGAAAATGGACGCATTGTTCAGTCGGGCAGCCACGATGAATTAATCAATCAAGACGGTTTGTACCGCAGACTATGCCGTGTTCAAGAGAGTTAACGCTTAACCATTGTTTCATAATTTTAATGTTTTTTTACCTATAATGTGATAAAATCATATAGGTGCAGGTAAATTTACTTAATTATTATTGAGGACGGCTATGGCTGTAAAAGTAACATCTTCTACGAATTGGGATCAGAACGAAATAATCGAAGAAATAAAGCAGCCTGATGTAAAGGCAGTTATCTACTTTTTTTCTCCGGGTTTTGAAAAATACAACCCGCAGAAAGCATTTTCAAATGCATTCCCCGAAGCTTTGTGTATCGGAGCTTCAATGAATGGCGGCTGGTCAAGTAAAGGTGCGGTTGAAACCGGCATTACTGTTATGTCCCTGTCTTCTTGTGAAGTAGAAGATGCTTATTTTACTTTTCAGGAAGGAGTAAAAGAAGACCCTATCGCAGCAGCACACGATGCTATTGCAGAATTAAAGCAAAAAACTTTGGGAGAAAGAATAAACCCAGATGAATATATTGGATTGATCTTTTTTGACGGCCTGTGCCTTGGTGAATTGATCATGAAAGAATTTACCATGGAGCCGGGATTTAACATGGCATTTGTAGGCGGAGCTGCCGCAGATGAAATGACATTTACAAAAACACTTGTTGGTGCGGGCGATAAATTATCTGACGACGGGCTTGTTGCTGTTATCTTAAAAATGAAAATTCCCTTTTTCTTTAACCATTATGTGCATTATCTTCCCACCAATAATTCGTTTATCATTACCAGAGTTGAAATAATGCAGCGTATTGCCTGGGAAATTAACGGCGAGCCTGCAGCAGATTTTTACGCAAGACAGGTCGGCCTGAAAAATGCAAATGAATTAACCATAGAGATATTTGCAAAAAATCCTTTGGGTCTTTTACTGGGAGAAAGTATTTATATACGCAGTCCTAATCTTGTTGTTGACGGAAAGGGACTTCAGTTTTATTGTTATATCGAAGCAGGTACTAGAGTATTCCTGCTTAAACAGGGAGATATTATCACCCATGCGCAGAACAGCATTGCCGGTGTTTCCCAGTTTCTGCCGGGTATACAAGGCTGCCTGATTTTTAACTGTGTACAACGGCATCTGGAATTAATCGAAACAGATAAAATTGACGCTTTTAACGAAGTATTCAGCAAATACCCGATGATAGGTTTTAATACCTACGGAGAAGAGCTGTTTACACATCACAATCAAACATTAACAGCGGTATTTTTTGGGACTCTTCCAGAATTAGGAATGGCAGATCCTTACAAAACAAAACGCCTTTTTCATTATACCGACAGCAAGCTCAAATCACTTGTTTTTGACATTGTCAGCCGGAGTGAACTTTTAAGCATTACTATCTCCTATTTAAAAGGGAGTGTGGATGCAGAGACTGCAGATACATTATCCGGTGAAACAGCTCTTGCCAGTTATGAGAATATACGGAAAAGTCTTGGGGCGATGATCGAGCAGTCCAATGTCTCAAAGCAGGATATTGAAAGGATGCTGATTGTCTATCAGAACAATGTAGAAAAAACCGGAGAATATGTTTTTAAAATAGTAGACGAAATCAGGAATCAGAATAACCGCCTTGTTGAACTGAGGGAAGAAGCGGAAATGGCAAGCCGTACAAAGAGCAATTTTCTTGCAAGTATGAGCCATGAAATCCGTACGCCCATGAATGCAATTACCGGAATGGCAGAACTTCTGCTTAGAAGCGATCTTTGTGATGAAGCAAGGGGTTTTGCCCAGGATATTAAACAGGCAGGCAATAACCTAATATCAATTATAAATGACATTCTGGATTTTTCTAAAATCGAAGCTGGAAAAATGGAGATCATTCCTGTCAGATACATGCTTGCCTCATTGATCAACGATACTGTCAATATTATCCGTATGCGGCTGAAAGAAAAACCAATACGCTTTTTTACCAATATCGACGGCAATATACCCAACAGCCTTTTTGGAGATGAGGCAAGAATGCGTCAGATACTCCTTAACCTTTTGTCAAACGCTGCAAAGTTTACAGAAAGGGGGAGTATCAGCTTAACAATTACCGTAAAAGAACGCAGCGATGAAGTAATCCTTTTGGACTTTACCATTACCGATACCGGCAAGGGTATAAGCCAGGAAGATCAGAATAAACTCTTCAGCGAATTTGTTCAGGTAGATTTAAGAAGAAACCGCAGTATAGAAGGGACAGGTCTTGGCCTTGCAATCACTAAAAGGTTATGTGCAATTATGGGCGGTTACATCAATATGGAAAGTGAATATGGCAGGGGCAGTTCATTTACGGTTACAATCCCGCAGGGTATAGATTCCCCTGAACCTTTTGCAAGTGTAGATGATGCGAAGAATAAAAAAGTACTTGTTTATGAAGGGCGTCTTATTTATGCAAGATCGGTGTGCTGGTCTTTGGAAAATTTAGGCGTTCCTTATAAAATGGTTTCCAGCCTTGATGAATTTACTGAAGTACTATTCAGAGAGGAATGGGCGCTTGTTCTTTCCGGCTACGGTCTTCATGATAAAATAATGCAGGTAATGAAGAAGCCGGACAAAGCTTTTCATGGGGGCAAAAAGCCGCCGCTGGCTTTAATGGTAGAATGGGGAACAGAAGCATATATCCCCAAAGTTCGTTTTGTATCTTTGCCTGTACAGTCTATTTCAATTGCCAATATTCTTAACGGTAAGGCTGATATCAAGGGATATACAGAAAGCGCAAGTGTTTCCGGCATTATCCGGTATGCATTCCCCAGTGCGCGGGTATTGGTTGTTGATGATATCTCCACTAATTTAAGAGTTACCGAAGGTCTTTTAGCTCCTTACCGTGTTATGGTTGACACCTGCCTGGGCGGGCCGGAAGCAATTGAACTTGTTAAGCGCAATAAATACGACATTGTTTTTATGGATCACATGATGCCGGAAATGGACGGCATTGAAGCAACAGCGATTATTCGTGAATGGGAAAAAATGAAAATGGAAAATTCCGCCACGGGTTTTGATGAAGAAGATCAACAGTATAAAAAATTACCCATAATCGCATTAACAGCTAATGCAGTTTCTGGAATACGCGAAATGTTTATCGAGAAAAAGTTTGATGATTTTCTTGCCAAGCCCATAGATGTTTCTAAGCTTGATGACATGCTTAATCAATGGATATCAAAAGATAAAAGGCAAAGCGGAATGGGTGTTAACAAGCCGGAAAAAAGAGATATTCAATTTCCTGTAATTTTTGGCGTTGATGTACAAAAAGGTATTGCGATGACCGGCGGATCAGAAGAAAAATATATTCCTGTACTGGCTGCATTCTGCAGAGATGCACAGGAACGGATTAGCTTGATGCATAAAGCTTTGGAAGAAGATGCCCTTTCTGTTTTTGTTATCCATATTCACTCGATTAAAAGCGCCTCTGCCGCTATTGGTGCAGCGGAAATATCGGCGGACGCGGCTGCTCTTGAAAAAGCAGGCAAGAACGGAGATAAGGACTTTATCGATGACAATATAAGCAGCTTTATGAAACGGCTTTCTAAATTGATCGATGGGATAGAAGCGGCTATAAAAATAATTAATACCCGCAGTGAACAGCCTGTATTATCAGGCAAAAGTTCGTTATTTCATTTGTTTAGTGAACTTGAAATAGCTCTGAAAATAAGGAAAGCAGGAAACATTGAACGTATTTTAAGCGAGATTGTTCAACAGCCGCTGGATTTAAAAACAAAAGAAGCGTTTGATAAAATTTCCGATGATGTACTTATGACAGAGTACGAAAACGCCGCGAAAACTGTCGGAGAATTACTTGCAAATGGATAAGGAATATGCCAAATGAAGCGCCTAATTTTTTTATTTTTTGCGCTGTTATTAATCATTATTATACCGGGCTGCTCCTCAAAAACAGAACAATATGAATATATCACAATAGGCGCGCTTCTTCCGCTTACAGGCGACGGTGCAGATGAGGGTCTTCGTGCGTTTAACGGTTTACAGCTTGCCAAAAGAGAGATTAACAAAAACGGCGGCATTAGGGGAAAGCTGCTGGATATAATTGTATTAAATGACCGCGGAGATGAAGATTATATCGTACAACAGTACAACAGGTTAATGGAAATGGGCGTTGTAGCAATCATCGGGTCAAGCTATTCAAGCGTTACATTGGCGCTTGCAAAAGCCTCTGTAAAAGACGGTATACCGGTTATTTCACCGACAGCCACCAATCCTGATGTAACATTGGGGCACAGAAATGTTTTTCGTGCGATTTTTATCAATGATTATCAGGCGGAAGTACTTGCGTACTTTGCGTTTAACTCGCTCAATGCAAGAACAGCGCTGGTTTTGGTCAACGACGATTTTGCAGGCAATAAACGGGTAGCGGAAGTCTTTATTGAATGTTTTGAAAAATATGGCGGAGAAATAACGGCGATTGAACCTGTTTCATCTGCTGACGAACACGCCGGTATTCTTGCAAAATATTCCGCCAATAAACCCGATGTTATATTTTATCCTGATGATTATATACCTGCGGCAATGCTGGTAAATACTGCCTATGAAATTGGTTTTGCCGGAGCTTATATACTCGGGACTGATGCCTGGGACGGCTTTTTGCCTTATATTAGTGCCACAGACGCATTAAAAAATGTTTATTATACATCGACTTTTTCATTTGATGATGATGATCCAGAAGTAGTGAGATTTGTCAGGGATTATTTTAACCTTTACTCACAGATGCCATTGTCTGGTTCTGCTACTGCCTACACATGCGTATACATTCTGGCAGAAGCAATTAATATGACGGGCTATACAACCAAAGATGTTTTAATTTATTCCCTCAAGGCAACTGAGCTGAATACAATAACAGGCCGGATAAAATTTGACAATAACAACAACCCGCGTACAAATGTATACATCATAAAAACTGAAGGCGGAATAATCGCTACTTACGAAAAATTAAGTTTGTAACGGAGAAACTGATGCTGCGAAAATTTCGGATTAGGACAAGATTATTAATTTCTTTTTTTATACTTGTATTTTTTACATTTTCTATAGGGCTGACAGGGTTTTTAAGTCTTACCCGTATTGGAAATATGGCAGTAAGGACAATATACAATGTCAGAATTTTAAATGATATATACGATTATAATACGGCAGTTTATAATGGCATAAATTCTCTATTGTATGTTACAGATCCAACTCTTGCATATTATGTATTACAAACAACAATTGATCAAAAAAATGAGATGATGAAGCAAATAGAAAAATATTTGGAAATTCAGGAACAATTCAGCGATGTTTTTACTCCCGGAGAAATGCAGGATATGATCAATGTCTTTGAAGTTTACAAAGATGAGTACATTCCGCTGGCCAATGAGATTTTCGCTCTTGCTGAACAGGGGCAAAGAGATGAAGCAATTACACTATTTGTTAACCGGCTTGCTCCGCTTTACAATTCTATTTTGTACATTATAAGCAAAATATACGATAAAACTCTTGAACATTCTGTAGTAACAATCGCAAACAGCAATCAAATTGCATGGATTAATTCATATATAATGCTTTCGATTGCTTTATTATCGCTGGTTATATCTATTATGCTGGCATTGAGCGTTACAAAGTCTATCGCAATTCCGCTTTCAGAACTGGAAATATCTGCAGAAAAAATCGCAAATGGGGAATTCGATTTGAAAACCGGCGATTTGAAAAGAGTCGATGATAAAACTGGTGAATCAAAAAGCAATGACGAGATAGCGTACCTGTCGTTAAAGCTGAAGGATACACTGCAGTATTTGCATCAGGCTCAGGAGTTAAAACTTGAAGCGATAAACGACCGTTACGAAAAAGAAAAAGCTCAAGCCTCAGCGCGTTCCAAAAGTAAGTTCCTTGCAAAGATGAGTCATGAGATTCGCACCCCAATGAATGCCATTATCGGAATGACAGAGCTTGCCATGCGGGAGGAGATGCCCGCTGTTCTGCGTGATTATATTTTTACGATTAAGCAAGCCGGCGCGAATCTTTTATCAATTATCAATGATATTCTTGACTTTACAAAAATCGACAGCGGTAAAATGGAAATAGTTCCCGTAGAATATTCTTTATCGTCTCTTGTTAACAATGTAGTCAATGTTATCAGAATGAAGTTTATCGATTCTAATATTCATTTTAGGCTGAATATCGATAAAAATATTCCCGGCGTGCTTATTGGGGACGAAACCAGAATACGCCAAATACTTCTTAACATATTGGACAATGCATTTAAGTATACCCAAAAAGGTTCAGTGTCTCTTGTTATATATGGAGAAATTATTGAAGACATTGTCAATCTTACAATGGAGGTTAGCGATACCGGCAGGGGTATCAGGCGGGGCGAAATGAACATGCTGTTTGATGACTTTGTTCAGGTTGACATGCTTAGCAACAAAGGCATTGAAGGGACTGGGCTTGGGCTTGCAATATCACATGGGCTTGTGAAAGTTATGAATGGTGATATTTCTGTTGCCTCTGAATATGGCAAAGGGAGTACGTTTACAATTAAATTGCCGCAGATAATTTGTAAAAAGGAAAAAGCAGAATTATTTACAGAGAAGGAAGAAGGCAATACGCTTATTTATAAACCCCTGTTTACCGCTCCCGGTGCAAATATTCTTTTAGTCGATGACAACGAGACAAACCTGAAAGTTGTGGAAGGATTGTTATCTCCGTATAAAATGAATCTGGATTCATGTTTCTCCGGTTTTGAGGCAATCAAAGCTGTAATGAATAAAAATTACGATATTATTTTTATGGATCACATGATGCCGGACATGGACGGAGTTGAAACAACCGGACATATCCGCAGCTGGGAACGTGAAAAGAAAAATGAGAATGAAAATAATAATGAAAATCCGCATAAGAATATAATAATAGCATTAACTGCCAACACAATTTCCGGGATGCGCGAGATGTTCCTGGAAAGGGATTTTGACGATTTCCTTGCCAAGCCGATAAACATACCTGAACTGGATAAAATGCTTGACCGCTGGCTGCCGCAGGAGAAGAAAAGCTACTCCAAAGAAATTCAGGTAGTTTGGTCTCCGGACTATATTATTTGATTATCTTTTCTGCTGCGTATTTTTATCCCATGACAAATAACTTTTTATAGGGTATAATTCACAGTAACGGTTAAAGATGAAAATAAAAGGCGAAGATACCCTTATTATAATGGTAGACGACAACCCTGCAAATCTCCGCATTGGCAAGAATGTTCTGGCGGAAAAATATATGGTTGCTACAGCGCCCTCTGCAGAAAAGCTGTTTGGCCTTTTAGAAACCAATAATCCTGCCCTGATCCTGTTGGATGTAGAAATGCCCGAAATAGACGGTTTTGAGACAATAAAAGTCCTTAAGTCAAAACCGCAAACCAAAGATATTCCGGTTATTTTTCTTACCGGCCGCACCGAAGCTGATGATGAGCTTAATGGGTTTTCACTTGGTGCGATAGATTACATTACAAAACCCATTCAGCCGCTTTTGTTTCTAAAACGTATAGAAGTTCACCTGCTGCTGGAAAAACAGAAAAAAACTCTGGCGCAGCAGGCTGCTGATCTAAAATACTTTAACGATAACTTGCAGAAAATGGTAGATGAAAAAACACAGGATATTTTACAACTGCAAAATGCATTGTTAAGAACAATGGCAGAGCTGGTAGAGTACCGTGACGATATTACAGGCAGGCATATAGAGAGAACCCAGCAAGGTTTAAGAATTCTAATGATCGAAATCCAAAAAAAAGGTATTTATCCAGAAGAGTCTGAAAGCTGGGATATTGAAACATTGGTTCAATGCTGCCAGCTTCATGATGTAGGAAAAATTTTTATCAGCGACAGTATTCTGCGAAAACCGGGAAGACTCAGCGATAATGAATTTGAAGACATGAAGGTACATACAAATGTTGGAAAACAGATAATAGAAAAAGTTGAAATGCTTACTAAGGAAAGTCAATTTTTTAAGTTTGCCAAAATATTTGCTGCCAGCCACCATGAGAGGTGGGACGGTAAAGGTTATCCTCATGGGCTGAAAGGGATAGAAATTCCTTTACTTGGTAGAATCATGGCGATTAGCGATGTATACGATGCGCTTGTTTCGGTACGTCCGTATAAAAGCGCTTATACACATGAAGAAGCTATCAGGATAATCAAAGAAGGCAGTGGAAGCCAGTTTGATCCCGTGCTTGTGGATGTATTTATAGAAACATCAGATCATTTCAGGGAATTACTGAAAATGGACGGCGAAACTTGATAATAGGAATTGACATTGGAAGTACCACCACAAAGGCTGTTTCCATAGAAGGCGGAAAACTTACAGGAAAAGTAAAAATCAAAGCGTCAGACGCGGTAGCTGCTGCTGCCGGAGCTTTTGGAAAGATTGTCCTGGAAAACGAAATTAAAATAGACGCTATAAAAAAAATCAAGATAACAGGAGCCGGGGCATCTAAAATAAAAAATGATATCTTTGGAATTCCCACAAATTATGTTAACGAGATAGACGCTATAGGAATTGGCGGAATGTACCTTTCAAAAATGGAAAACATCATTATTACAAACATTGGAACTGGAACAGTTATTATAGAAGCCGGAGACAGGGGGATTTCTCATTTTGGCGGTTCAGGTGTAGGGGGCGGGACAATACTTGGCCTTGCAAAAAAGCTGCTGCCCGTTGCAGAATTTAATGACATTCTTAAACTTGCAGAAACCGGAACGGTAAGCAATGTTGATCTTTTGCTTGGAGACATCACAGATACCAGCATCAGCTTTTTAAATCCTGATAATACCGCATCCAATTTTGGCAAAATGCTGGATACTGCAAGTCATGGAGATATCGCCCTTGCCATTATTAATATGGTGTATCAGGTAATCGGCGTGCTTTCTGTTTTTGCCGCAAGGGCAAGAGATACAAAACGCGTCGTTGTTACAGGCAATGGGAGTAAAAATCTTATAGGGCAAAAAATATTTGCGGATATTTCTAAAATGTACGGAATTGAATTTATCTATCCTGAATATGCCGAATATACTACAGCTATAGGCGCCGGATTATCGGACTAAAAACCCTGACTGTCAGCTTGCTTTTGGGGGTTGATTAAACGGAATAGAAATCATAAAGACAATTCCCTTATCAGCTTCTGAGCGCAGTTTAATTGTGCCGTTTACTTCTTTTATACGATCACGTACCAGATTTAAGCCAATACCGCGTCCGCCGTGAACACCTTCAGTTTCTGCAGTGCTGAATCCGGGCGCAAAGATAGCTTTTAGTAAAGCGTCTTTATTATCCGCTTCTTCTTTCTTGATTATTTTCCGGCTTATTGCTTTTTTGGCAATACTCTTGTAATCAAGGCCTTTTCCGTCGTCGCTTAATTTAATATGAATATGTTTACGATCTTCTGTCAGTTTTATTGAAAGTTTAACAATGCCTGTTTCATTTTTACCCTTTCCCTTGCGGATTTCCGGGCTTTCTATTCCGTGGACTATAGAGTTGCGGACAAGCTGTGTGAGTATTTCTTTTACAATACGTCTGGGGCCTTTTTCAACCGCTTCAGCGTCTATATCATTGGCAACAAGCCTTGCTTTGTTTTTTATGTCTTCGGACGCTTTGGAAATAGCTATCGCAAGAGAATCGACAAGTATTTTAACATTTTGTTTTCCGCCGCTGCCGCTGCTTTTTGCGTAGGAATTAAGTTTGTTTAGAACATCATTAAACCCTTCTCTTTCTTTGGAAATTTTTTCAATTTCCATTGTCAGGTTCAGCATTTCGCTAAAAGATACCTTACCTTCCATTTCGCGCAGTTTTTTAATTTTAGATTCCAGATTATGAACTTTATTGCCAAAAATGTTTAATCCTAAAATAACCGCATTGGATTTTATAGCGTGTACAGACTGATATACTTTTACCAATACTTCGTGAGTGGATATGCTCTCATTTTTAAGGGTTTTATCTATGGAGTCAAACTCATGATCCATATCGCCCATGAAGTCGCTAAAAACGCTTGGGTCAACCTGGATAAGCTCAAAAACAGCCTGCATCTCTTCCTGACGTCTGGCTTCTTCTTCTGCCAGCCTTTGCTGAAGTTCTACCCTGGCAGTTATGTCGTAGATTGTAACAAGAATAAAAACTTCTCCGCGCCCGCGTTCTACCGTAGTAAAAGCGCATTGAAACACTTTTCTATCACTGGCATTTTTGCAGACATAATACAGTTCGTTCAGCGGGTTTATATCTTCCAGCATTTCCTGATCGTATGTACGATCTATAATCATTTTGAAATAATCTTTTATGGCTGACAATTCATTGGCAGAAACAGAATCTGCAATTATATCGGTAAACAGCTTTCCAAAAAGATTTTTTTGCGAAAGCAGATCTTCCAGATATCTTGAATAATGATCCTGAATTATAAAGTTACCGTCCATAAAGAAAATACCAATTTTAAGGCTGTCTTTCATGGCGGCAATTTCATCGCGTTCAGCAAGATGAGTCATGTCATACAAGCTGATTAGAGAACCGCCGCTTCCGTCCTGCAGGCCGTGTGAAGCCGCTTTAAAATACCGTTTTTGCCCATACAGTGAAAATTCCCAGTCTTCTGCGTAATCATGTTTTTCTTTTAGCAGCTTCCCTGCATTTATTTTCAGGCTTCTTCCGGGAAAAAGGTCTAAAAGGGGGCGGCCTTCAACAAGAGATGAATCTTTTGTATTGGCAAGCGAAGAAAGGGTTTTACTTGCGTAAATAACCTGATTGCGGTCGTCAATCATAGCAACATAGTTTTCTGTAGTAGCCAAAAGCTCCCTGAATGAATGCTGCTGTTCAAGAGCTTTACTTAAAACAATAGTTGCAGATCTTGTAAGCAGCAGCATTATACAACTGCTAAAAAGACATGCAGCCCAGTTAACCAAAGTTATAAATAAAGGAACACCGGCTCCTGTAACCGGGTGACCCATTATTATCAGATATCCGGTAAGAATATTCTGAAAGATAATAAAAATTACAGTTCTATGAAAACATGAATATATACAGCTGATTGTGCAAATAGCCAGACAGATAAAGAAATAATGAGATACTTGCCAACCAGACATTATCATCAGAATTGTGTAAAATAAGATCAAAATTAAGGGGACATTTAATGCCAGTTTATAATAGTTTATTGTAGTGTTTATTATTGAAAGGACTGTCAGCATGCTAAAACCAATAGTCAACCATGTAAATATGTAGTTTATTTCTATATCAGCTATTTGTGTTTCTATAAAATATGAAGCGCTTATAAAGATAATCATTATAATAGAGGAAATATTTGCGGTTTTTCGTAATTTTTGATTTTCAATTTTTTTCTTTGCCATGGATTAAGCCTTCCTTAAATCGCCGGAATTGAACCTAACGGGTAGGATAAATCACCTAACGCTACTATTTGCACGGCATGGTTGATCAGGGTCAGGTTGATAATATTATCCTGAATATACTCATTGTCCAGTTGAATCCACATTTGACTGTCCGATTTAACAGTAATTTTTTTTCCCTGAACAAAAATACTGTTTTTAGGCAGCTTCCCGCGGGAATACTTTCTTAAAGATAACAATGTTCTTAAAGGGTGAGATGCTTTGATTAGCGAAATGTCAAGAAGGCCGTCATCAGGCGTTGCTTCCGATGCTCCTGTTATTCTTCCGTCCTGATACGGGCTGTTTGCTACATGAATAAGGCTGTATTGTCCTGAATAATTTTCATCATCAATAAAGATGTCGTATTTGCGCCTTGCGACATTTTTATCGAATAAAGTCATTATAAGATTTAGCATAGATGAAAGCTTGGAAATCAATAAAAAACTGCTTTTCCTTAAATTTGATCTCATATCCCGCACGCTTTTTGAAATGGCGGAATTCATTCCAATGTAACAGGAATTTAACGCATAATTTACTCCCCACCTTATAACATCGGTGGGAAGCGCTCCGGCGGTTACTAGGGACGGTATATCCCTGAACAATTCTACCTTGTCTTCTCCGAATATTTTTAAAAAACTATTCGTTCCCCCATACGGAACCATTGCAAGCTGTACGTCCGGGAAATGAGCGACCCCGTTTAAACAGTCAAACAGAATTTCTTCCCCGCCGATTGCATAAACCCTGATTATTTCGCCCTTGTTTGCCTTTTCCGCTTCTTCATGGATTATACCGATTGCATTTCTGCGATAACGCGACATGTGTATAGAAAAGTCAGGTTTTTCCTGTGTTCTGAAAAATTGCCCTATGTTATCCAGAATGTTATCCATTTTCCATTGCTGGTTGTAAAAAGCCTTAGGATCGAACACAAACACATGTTTCATATGTCTTCCCCAATTTATTTTTCATTTTCCAGTTCAATAGCCACCATTAGATGAAAGATATCGTTTTCAAAAACTTTATGCGGAATACAGAGTATTCGTGTCTGCTTGCTGGGCCATGCGATTGAATGTTCTTTCCCCTTGATTATCGTCGGGATTGAAATTACAATCTTTTCCCCGTTTGGAACTTTTGGTTTAATGTTACCTGCAATGATGTTGTTTATTTCGCCAATAGCGTCTACAACATCGGCATCAATATCCTTATGCTCGGTTTCGGTAAGTAATTCGGTAAGTTTTATTGCCAGTTCAACTTTCATGGAGACAATTACTGCTCCGCGAACCGCGCCGGACAGCCCTATTACCGCCGAAATATCCCATTCAAATCCTTTATCCGGATCCAGAAAATGCGGGTGACGTGAACTGATATCCGTACCAACAAATTCTTTAAATGTGTTGACCGTAACTTCTACAAATGATTCTACATAATCTTGTAATTCTACTACCATAGCTTACATCCTGAATAAACGAAGTTTTGCCAATTTGCTTTTGAATAAATCAAGCTTAATTGGTTTTGTTATATAATCAGTAGCTCCATGTTTTAACGCCTCTATAACGTTAAACTTTGCAGCTTCACTGGTTACCATGATTATAGGCAGCTCCTTATATTGATCCATTGCCCTGACTTGTTTCAGAAAATCAATCCCTGATAATCTGGGCATATTCCAGTCGAGTAATATCAAATCAACAGTCTGAGCTTCCAGCAGAGCAAGCGCTTCTTCGCCGTCTTTTGCTTCAACAAAATTACAGGTAGTTTCTACCCCTGAAAAAACACCTTTCACTGTATTTCGCATGATTCTGGAATCATCGACAATCATTATTGTAACACCAGCAGGCATAATACCTCCTTTTATATACTACTTCCTATAATGATACAATACATTTATCGTAAAAACAATTCAAATAGCTTACTTTTTAAAGAAAAAAGCATAATTTATCTTTTTTCAAGCCTCCATGAGGCAGTCCAGTTCCATTTATCCGGAAATTCCGGCGATGCGATTTTTAAACTAAATCTTCCCTGTTTAAAGCGGGCTGCTGTGCTGACAGAAATGTCCCATTTTTCGATGTTTTCATCGTTTTTTACTGTATTTGTGTATCCTATTCTGGGTCTAAACTGGAAAATTGACGGCGAGGCAGTGAGTTCACAGGTTATTCCAGCAGTATCCAGTTTCCAGGGTTCTTCCGGGATAGGGTAGGGCGACAGGAAGTTTTCAGAAGCTGTTAACCCTCTGACAGACCCTGAAATATTGAACCCAAGAGGCGTATTTATCCCAATTCTTCTTAAATTTATTGATAAACCAATGTATCCAGACAGCCTGTCGTTTATTTTTAATGGATTTTCTGCATTTCGATACGCCGTTAGTGATATTCTTGTTAACCGGATAAGACCAATGTTATCGCGGCTTCTGCTTGCGGGGAAACGGTAATAAAAACCTGTAGAACTGCGGTTGTTACTTTCGCCAAAACCCGGACTGCGCAGAACCGTATTGAGCCGCAATAGCGAATTGCCTTTGCTTTTCCACTCGATTTTTGCGGCGCTTCTGAAACCTTCGCCATGGTTTGCGCCGTCTCTGTAAACAAACCGTTCTCCCGCCCCGTCCGCTGCAAAAGAAATTGTTAAGGGTCTTGATATACGGGCGCTGCTATTTAATAACGGTGTCAGGGAAACGCCGAAATTCAGGTAAATATCAGCGCCCCACGCAAAAGTTTCGGATAACGCTATGTCGGAACTTACAGAAAAAAGCTGATTGTAAAACAGAAGTCCTGCGGCGTACAGTTTAAATTCCCTTTCAGGCAGCGGCGGCGGATCAGAAAACCATGAGCTTCTTTTTACAGGCGGGAGTGTCGCTCCCGTGTAAAAAGTTTCCAATAAAAGCCCTGTTTTTTTAGGGAAGGCAAAATCCACGCCGCCTGAAAAAGAAGGCGCAAAATCCGCAGTTTCTGTCTGCACGGATAAAAAGGTTCTTAGCTTAACATTGGAAAAAACATTCAAAAAAGGGCTGGAAAGGTACAAATACAATTCGTCATCTTTGGTAGATGAGGCGGCGGTTTTGATATCCGCCATAATTGGTTTGTGGTTTTCCGCATAAGGCGGGGAACGAATCCAAGGGTTGCGTATTCTTGCAGGCAGCCCCCACTCATCAAGTACGCCGAACAAAAGCCGTGAACCTGTAGAGTTGTGGTACAGCCCTCCAAGAAAATGGGTAATTGCCTTATCCGGGTCGCCCCAGGGTGAATCGAGGTTAAATCTCAATGGCCGTCTGTCCAGAACCTGTCCCCTGAAAGTGAGCCCCAAAGAGAGAAGGTTCAGCTTTAAATCCAGGCGGTTATGAAGAGTTCCTTTCTCTTCGGAGAATGAAAACTCTTCCCATGAGCCGCTTTCCAGCAGACTCCAGTTAAAAACCGGTTCTGCAGACAGAACCGCACCGCACAAAAGCACGGCGGCAAAAAAGGTTAGTTTTTTCATACCCTTATATGGGTTGAAAGTGCCGTTTTGCTTTATTTAACCGCTTAATTTTTTGGGAATTTTATTAGTTTTTTTTGGAAACTACTACATAAAAATTAAGCGGTTAGGTTTTACTGAAAAATGGGGTTTTACTTTGTGCGGTTTTTCTGATAGGATTTTTTTATGGTAATTTGGGGACATAAAACAATAGCCATGTTTGATATCTGGACTTTGCAGCATATTGCAAGCGGAATTTACATGGCTTCTGTAGCAAGTTTTATCGTTAGGAAGACATCTGAAAAAATTGAGATCAGTCAGGCTTCCCGGAAATTTGTTAGTTTTTTAATTGTAATAGCCGCCGCTTTTCTTTGGGAATGTGCAGAACATTATGTTGAGTCCGGAATCATTGCCGGAAATATAGGGGCGCGGGTAACCTTTTGGTTTCAGGGAGTAGAACATTGGTCTAACCGTCTTATCGGGGATACTCTTGCAGTAATACTGGGCTTTTATATTTATAATCTGAAAAATCGCCTTGCCATTCCTGCGAAGTTATTTTCTCTTTTGTGGATGGGGGTTCATATTTTTGTTTTTCCCGACAGTATGTATCTGCATAGGCTGATATTCCGTAGATAGCCTATAATGCCGCATGTTGCGGCACTGTACTAATTGCCTCTTTTTTAGTAGTATAAATTGCAAATGTATAAGCCTTATAAAACTCCGGTTGTAAAGGCTTCTCCGGATATTAAAGTTCCGGAGCCCCGGATTTCTAAATTTGTAATTTTTCTCCTTAAGCTTGTGGCAAGGCTCTATCTTTTTATTTTTTTTGGGATAGCAAAAACCGTTCTGCTTGAACAACAGCTTCTTTTTGATATATTTACACGGGTTTTATCGGGAAAGAGCCGGTGTATTATCGCTTTCCGTCATCCCAATGGGGGTGAACCGCAGTTACTAACATGGTTTTTCCTTTATAAACTAAAAAGGCTGGCTGCAAGGAAAAGGGTACGGTTTGAACGGCGGCCTCATGCTGTGTTTGTGTACAGTTATGAGGTAGTTCGTTATGGCGGCTGGGTGGCCAGGTTCGTCATGCCTAATTTAGGAGCTATGCCCATTTCCCATACCAAGATAGACAGTAAGGGCATGGCAAGAATTTATAATGCCATAATGGACGGCCCATATCCTGTTGCAATTGCGCCTGAGGGGAAAGTTTCGTATACGACCGACAGTATACCTGTACTTGAGCCCGGAGTTGTCCGTATCGGTTTTAATTCGGCACAACGGCTTGCAGAAAAAAAACCCGAATGTCCTGTAGAGATTCTTCCGCTGTCAATTCATTATCGATTTGGTTCTTGGGGTATATTCACTCTGGAAAAATTAATGCAAAGGCTGGAAAAAGCCTGCGGTTTTTCCAGTAAAGGAAGAAGAAAAATCTCTTTTGTCGAACGCTTTAACCAATGCAGAGAGCATATTCTTTTGGCAAATGAAGTGCGGTTTAAAATAAAAACAGATACTTCGCTTTCTTTTGAAAAACGTCTTGAACAGGTTGTTAATGCGGCTATGAGCAGCGCAGAACGGATTGCCGGTATAACAAGCAAAGAAGGGGAAGATATTCTTTTTAGAATGCACCGTGTACGCCAGTTGTACTGGGACAGTATCTTTTTGCCTTCAGTTGATACCCTGGATAATATAGCGCAGATAGAACGCAGTACGCTTGATCTTCAGGCAGGAGAAGCGTGGTATATGGGACGGTATTTGGAACTTGTAGAGTTGGGCTGGGATTTTAGAGTTCCGCTTCCTGCAGAAAACGCACTGTTACATGAAAAGATTGAATATGCACAAAACCTCTGGGACTTTGCCAACCGTACTATGGGAGGCGCTTTTCAGAACAGGGTTAGTATTTTCCCGCGAAAAGTAATTATACAAGCTGCCCCTGCAATCAATTTAACCGAACGTCTTCCTGATTACAAAAAAGATAAAAAAACCGCTGTCGATAAAGCAATGTCAGATTTACAAAAAGCATTTAATGACTGCATTGAAGATGTAAATAAAAAAGAAAAGAATAAGGAAAAAAAGAAGAAACCCAAATGATAATTGACGATAAACTAATTTCTTATCTTGAGGATTTATCCTGCCTTACCCTTTCTGACGGCGAAAAAAAAAGCTTCGCGGCGGATTTGCAGGAAACCCTTTCCTCTATGACACAGTTTAACGAGTTGAACACCAGCGGCGTACAAGAATGTTGCAGCCCGTTAGATAATGTAAATGTTTTCAGAGATGATAAAGTACTCCCTTCCTGCGCGCGCGAATTAATCCTGAAAAACGCGCCTATAAAAAACGATGAAATGATCATCGCGCCTAAAACGGTAGATTAAGCGGAGGATAGTTATGTTCAAAGAAAGCGCGCTTGAGTTATCCGCCGCAATCAAAGACAAGAAGTACAGCGTAGGCGAGATCGTAAACGCATATATCGAATCGATAGAAAAAAAAGACAACAAACTTAACACGTTTATTACGATAACAAAAGAACACGCCCTTTCACGCGCGCGGGAAATACAATCGCAGATTGACAGCGGCAAAACACTTTCACCTCTTGCCGGAGTGCCAATCGCTTTGAAAGATGATATTTCCACGATTGATATTGAAACCACCTGCGCCTCAAAAACGCTTGCGGGTTATAAACCTATTTTTAACGCCACAGTTGTTGACCGACTGGAACAGGCCGGCATGATTGTTATTGGAAAACTTAACATGGACGAGTTCGCAATGAGCGGCGAGGGTGTGTTTGGCGCAGTCCGTAACCCGTGGAATATTTCCCGCGCGGCAGGAGACGGAAGCGCCGCCGCAGTTGCCGCAGGGGAAGCACCATTGTCGCTTGGCTCGGACGCGGGCGGAAACATACGGCAGTCCTGCTCATTCTGCGGCGTTACGGGTATCAAACCGACGTACGGCGCAGTATCAAGGCACGGTTTAATTGCCAATGTTTCCTCTTTTGATCAAATTGGCACGATTGGAAAGAATATCGACGACTGCGCCGCTTTACTTTCGATTATTTCAGGGACAGATGATGTGGACGGTACTTGCGTCATGACCCCCCCCTTTGTTTTTGGCGAAGCAAAAGCACAGCGGCTCGACGGCGTAAAAATTGGTCTGCCACGTAATTGTTTAGGGAACGACGTCGAAGAAGATGTAAAACTTGCTGTTCTTACCGCCGCCAAAGAGTTTGAGGCGGCCGGAGCAATCATAGAAGAGTTTGAAATGCCTTTAACGGAGCACATATTCCCTGCATGGTACATCATCGCCTGCGCCGAAGCCTCGTCTAACCTTGCGCGTTTTGACGGACTCAAATTCGGACACCGCAGTACAAACGCAAAATCTCTTTCCGATGTTTATCGACTTTCCCGCTCCGAAGGTTTTGGCACGGAAGTAAAAAAAAGGGTAATGTTCGGCTCGCTTGTGCTTTCATCGGGGTACTATGACGCATATTACAGAAAGGCAATGCAGGTACGCACTCTTGTAAAAGACGAGTACGCTAAATTATTCAGCCGTTTTAATATGATACTTTCACCTGCCGTTGCCACCGCAATCAATTATTCAACTAATCTTGCAGGACTTCCCGCCGCCGCGCTCCCATGCGGTTTTGACAAACAGGGCTTACCCATTGGGCTTCAACTCATTGGCAGCGCCTTTTCGGAAAGCAAACTGACAGAAGCGGCGAGGGTTTATCAAAGCCGCACCGATTTCCACATCAGCAAACCACAAGGAGCGGCGTCATGAGGTGGGAAACAGTTATGGGGCTGGAAGTTCACGCGGAGCTTTCCACAAAGTCAAAAATCTTCTGCTCTTGTACCACCGCTTACGGCGGCGAGCCGAACACCCATGTTTGCGCAGGGTGCGCGGGTATGCCCGGTACTTTGCCGCTGTTAAACCGTTCTGTCGTTGACTATGCCCTGCGGCTCGGTATTGCGCTTAACTGCACCATTGCCAAACAGTGCAGGTTCGACCGTAAAAGTTATTTTTATCCCGATCTGCCAAAAGCGTATCAGGTATCGCAGTTGTATGCGCCAATCTGCACAGAAGGTTATCTTGAGATTGAAACAGACGGGCAAAAAAAGAAAATCGGTATAAAGCAAATCCACATGGAAGAAGATGCAGGCAAACTTGTCCACAGTGCGCAAGGTGAAACCCTAATGGATTTTAACCGCGGCGCAGTTCCGCTTCTGGAGATTGTTACACACCCCGATTTCCGCAGCGGAGCGGAAGTAATCGCCTACCTGGAAAAGTTACGTGAAACTCTCCTCTACCTTGACGTGTGCGACTGCAAAATGCAGGAAGGTTCTCTGCGCGCCGATGTAAATATGTCCGTCCGCCCCGCAGGCGAAAAACAACTTGGCGTACGTACCGAAATGAAAAACCTAAATTCGTTTAAGGCAATTTCACGCGCAATTGAGTACGAAGCCTCACGCCATATCGACATACTGGAAGACGACGGTCAAATCGTTCAGGAAACCCGCCGCTGGGACGATGAGAAGGGGCAATCCTACGGTATGCGTTCCAAAGAAAACGCGCAGGATTACCGCTACTTCCCCGACCCCGACCTGCTCCCTGTAGAAATAGACGATGTATGGCTTTCTTCCGTGAAAGAAAACCTACCTGAACTTGCGTACCAGAAAAGGGAAAGATATGTCCGCGATTTTGCTATTCCCGAAGCAGAGGCGGCAGTCCTTACCGTTCACAAAAACCTCTCCAATTTATTCGAGTCCGTTGCGCAGCAGAGCGCCCAGCCCGTTGAAGCGGCACACCTAATCACGGGCGAAATCATGCGGCTAATGAACAACACAAACACCCTGCCCGAAGATCTTTCTTTAGACGCCGCCAAACTTTCAACGCTTATCACCTTAGTTTTGGGCGGAAAAATAAACCGCGGCGCTTACAAAGAAACTATCGAAGCGGTATTCACGCACAACACCGACCCGGAAAGTTACATCACCGAAAAAGGCTTGCTGATGATCAACGATGACAATGCCGTCATCGAAGCGGTAGAAGCTGTTATAAAAGAAGAACAAGAATCCGTAACGGACTACCGCGCCGGAAAAGAAAAAGTGTTCGGCTTTTTAATGGGGCAGGTAATGAAAAAACTACGCGGAAAGGGAAACCCGGAAGCAGTGAAAAAAACCTTAACGGATTTGCTTCGGGGGTAGGGTTAATTTTATTTGCTGCTTTATGCTATAACAGGGGTTAATTTTTCAATTTGAATACTGCCCTTCCCGATCTCTGAAAGTTTTTCCAAATGGTTTTAGGACTGAATCATTATTGTTCTTGTACTATTCTGACACTTTTAAGTGTCTGTCGCTATAGATAGGAATTGAAGTATTAAATTCATAAAGTCAATGTTGAGTTTTTCATACTTTTGATTTACCTAACACTCCAAAAATATGCATTATTACCGCTTTGTTCTTTTTACCGGTTTTTTATTTCCGGTATTATATCTGTATTGTTTATCCAGGCATGTTGAACACAGTGTTTTTTTGTATGTTTTGCCAAGTTTTTTTCCGCAGCGGGGGCATTGGTTGTTTTTCTTTCGCAGGTTATACTTGGTTTTGCGTTTTTTGTTTACTTTTGCAGAAATTTCGTCGTTATAATTGCGAAAATATTCGCGGCAGTCTTCGCAATATTTAAATTTGTCGCTTTTCTTCTTCTTTGCCCCGCATCTGGGACAATTTCCTTGTTTTAATTGTTTTTGATATTTTTTCCTTCTTTCAGACGCTTCCGCTGGCATAAATAGCCTCCTTTGCGTTAAATGTAATAATTAATTATATATGCAAAAACACAAAAATTGCAAGATAACGAATGATAAAATAACGTATTGACAATTTTGCCAATTAATGCATAATATTAATTGCGGGGTTTGAATGTTTTACACGCCCCGCCTAATCACCGGATATTTCCGGTTTTCCATATTTGGGAGGGGGCTGGGAAGCTCCCCTTTTTTTTGGCTTTAATACTTCCATAAAAACGCCTTGAAACGATCTAAAAACTCGTGTAATTTAAAAATGGAGAAAAACATGAACCAATACAGGACACATACCTGCGGTGCGCTGCGGGAAGAACATGTAGGCAAAACCGTCCGGCTGTCCGGCTGGGTGGACACTATCCGCGATCACGGCGGCGTTACATTCCTAGACCTTAGGGATCAATTTGGCGTTACCCAAATTGTTCTTCACGAAGAATTTAAGGTGAGCAAGGAAAGCGTTATTACCGTAGACGGAGAAGTTAAAAAACGAGACGCAGAAACTATTAACTCAAAAATTGATACCGGAATGGTAGAAGTTCACACCGCCGGCATTGTTGTTCAGAGTATGGCTGTCCGCGCTTTACCTTTTGAAATAGGGGAATCCAAAAATACCCGTGAAGAAGTCCGCTTCCGTCACAGGTTTTTGGACATGCGTAACCCCGAAGTAATTAAAAACATTCTGCTTCGTGCAAAGATAACCGGCTTCCTGCGTACGAAAATGGAAGAACAGGGCTTTACAGAAGTTCAAACGCCGATTTTAACTTCCTCCTCGCCGGAAGGCGCAAGGGATTACCTTGTTCCAAGCCGTAAGCACAAGGGAAAGTTTTACGCTCTCCCGCAAGCGCCGCAAATCTTTAAACAGCTTTTAATGGTTTCCGGGCTTAACCGCTATTATCAGATTGCCCCGTGTTTCCGCGACGAAGATGCCCGCGCCGACCGTTCCCCCGGCGAATTTTACCAGCTTGATTTTGAAATGTCCTTCGCAGAACAGGAGGACGTACTCGGTGTTGCAGAGACTGTCATGTATGAAACTTTTAAAGCGTTTACAGACAAACCCGTAAGCCCTGCTCCTTTTAAGCGTATTCCCTACGCGGAAGCCATGTTGATGTACGGCACGGACAAACCCGATTTGCGTAACCCCCTTATCATCAAAGACTTAACCGATTTTTTTGCGGACGTGGATTTTGCGCCGTTTAAAAATATCCCCGTTCGTGGCATTGTTGCTGAGGGAGCGGCATTGCAGTCCAAATCTTTTTTTGAAGGAATGTTAGAATACGCTACAGAGATCGGTATGAAGGGTCTCGGTTATATTTCTGTTCAACAGGATTCCTCCTTGAAAGGGCCCATTGTCAAATTCCTTAGCGAAGAAAAGCAGGCTGCGTTAAGAAAAGATTTATCATTAAAAGAAAACGACACATTGTTTTTTATTGCCGATACGCAAAAAGCAGTTGATAACCTCGCAGGTCTTATCCGTACTGCGTTGGGCACAAAACTAAACCTGACAGACAAGGACAGATACGAGTTTTGCTTTATTGTTGATTACCCGATGTTTGGAAAAAGCGAAGAAACCGGCGCGGTTGAATTTACCCACAATCCGTTCTCCATGCCGCAGGGCGGTCTTGAAGCGCTGCAAACAAAAGACCCATTGGATATTCTCGCCTGGCAATATGACATTGTATGCAACGGCTACGAATTGTCTTCCGGTGCGGTCAGAAACCACATTCCCGAAGTTATGGTAAAAGCGTTTGAAATAGCGGGATATACACAGGCGGACATAGAAAAGAAATTCTCGGCGCTTTTTAATGCGTTCCACTTTGGCGCACCGCCTCATGCGGGTATGGCTCCGGGGTTAGACCGTATTGTTATGCTTCTTGCAGACGAAGAAAATCTCCGAGAAGTTACGGCGTTCCCAATGAACAGCAACGCGCAGGATCTGTTAATGGAAGCACCCTGCGAAGTCAGCGAACAACAACTCCGCGAAGTACACATTAGGGTAAGACAGTAGATTTACTCCCACTCGATTGTGGCGGGAGGTTTGCAGGTGATGTCGTAAGTTACCCGCCCGATTTCTTTTACCGAGCTTGTAATGCGTTTGGATATTTCCAGCAGGTCTTTGGTTTCAAAGTGGTAGATATCCGCAGTAATGCCGTCTACGCTGGTGATTGCGCGCAGTGCGAGTACCCGGCCGTAGCGGCGTTCGTCGTTTTCTACACCCGTTGAGTTGATTGGCAGCAATACCGCGAAAGCCTGCCATATCTCATCGTAGAGACTGCGCCCCTGCGGGTTTGTGCGGTTTTTCAACTCATCTATAAAGATCGCGTCCGCTTCGCGCAGTATGTCGCACTTTTCTTTGGTTATTTCGCCAAGTATGCGCACTCCAATTCCAGGGCCTGGGAATGGGTGGCGGCGGATAGTTTCATCATCAACGCCGAGGAAACGGCCTAATTCGCGTACTTCGCTTTTGCGCAGAGTTTCAAGCGGCTCGATAATTTTGCCCGCCTTGCGTTTTGCCTCTACCAAAGGAGTGCCGACATTGTGGTGAGTTTTTACGGTTTTTGCGTTTCCGTCGCCCCTGCCGCTTTCCAGTACGTCGATTAACAGCGTCCCCTGCGCGAGGAAATAACTTTCCGGCAGTTTTAGGCGGGCAACTTCGCGTTCCTGTATCGTGATAAACATATCGCCGATTACACGCCGTTTTTCTTCCGGGTCGGTAATGCCTTTTAGCGCGTTAAGGAATTCGTCTTCGCACAAAACAAAGTGAACATTCTGCGCTCCGAGTTTTTCCAAATTGGCACGGACAGAAGCGGTTTCGTTTTTCCGCATAAGCCCTGTGTCCATATACATTAAGTGAACCTGTTCGCTTTTTAATGTTTTAAGCAAAACTGCCGCTGTAACGGTTGAGTCAACGCCGCCGGAAATCAGGAGCAAAACGGGATTTTCGCCGACACGCTCTTTAAGCGAAAGGGTTAGTTCTTTTACAAAACGTTCCATGTCTATTTTGCCCAGGGGCTTTTGCGGATTATTGTCGCCTTGCGTTCATAGCCGACAGACACAATATCAATAGGGGTTTCGCAGAAACGTTCGATAAACTCGATATACTCCATTGCCGCTGTCGGGAACTCCTCGTAAGTGAGCAAGTCGTTAAATGTTTTTTTCCAGCCGGAGAAAGTTCGAAGAACCGGCTTTGCCCTGTTCAGCATGTCTACCGAAGTAGGAAAGGTTTCTACGATTTTTCCGTCAATTTGATACGCAATACAGGCTTTGATCTCATCAAAGGTGTTGTATACATCAAGGTGAGTCATCACAAGGCTGTCGATAGAATTGGTAAAGCACGCATAACGGAGAGCGACAAGGTCAAGGTAACCGCAGCGGCGCGGTCTGCCTGTGGTAACGCCGTATTCGCGGCCTGTGTCGCGGACAAAGCGGCAAAGTTCGTCTTCGGACTCGGGATCAAACTCGCTGGGGAATGGGCCGTATCCTACACGGGTAGAGTAGGCTTTAAAAACACCTAACACTTTGTCCAGAGAGCGCGGCCCGATACAACCGCCGACTGCAGCGCCTGCCGCACATGACATTCCGCTGGACACGTAGGGATACGTTCCAAGATCGAGGTCCAGAAGCGTTCCCTGTGCGCCCTCAAAAAGTACCAGAGAATTTTTACGGTGCATCAGGTATTCACTTAAATTAATCGACATTTCCAAAATCCTGTCGATATATGGTGCAAGGAATTCGCGGTCTTCGCTTTCAAGTTCGTCCATTTTTTCTTTCCAGGCAAGGTCTCCAATGCGTATACCTTCGCGGTCGCATTTCATGGAATAAGTTATACCGATGCCTCTGCCCGTTACGCCAATGGGTTTTTTTCTTGCCGCATCGCGTTCTTTGTCAATTTTTATATATCTTGGTAGTACAATGTGGGCGCGGTCGGAAATAAAAATCCTTCCCTTAGTTTGAATACCGCGGTCTTCCAGCATTTTAATTTCTTCAAACATTTCTTTGGGATCGATAACCATACCTGCGCCAAGAATTACGATTTTATCAGGGTAAAAAATCCCGGAAGGGATTAAGTGCAGTGCGTATTGTTCTCCGCCAATTACAATGGTATGTCCGGCATTAGCTCCGCCTGCAAAACGAACTATTATCTGCGCTTCATTTGCCAAATAATCTACGATTTTTCCTTTTCCTTCATCGCCCCATGAGGCGCCGATAACGACAACTTTCAATGGATACCCCCGTTGAGGTCATTATAGTGGAAAGATGTATTTCAGACAAGTGTATGACAAACTGCTTAAGATTTATGTTTTTTCGCTTCTTCGGGATACTTGTCGCGGATAAATTCGTTTAATACGGAGTTTAAGCGTTGAATATCAATTGGCTTTGGTATAAACCCGTCAAAACCGTTTTTTAAAAACATTTTTTCGTTACCTGCAAGAGCGTTTGCTGTCAGGGCTACGATTATTCCGCTGTAACCGAGTAAACGGAGCTTTTTAGTGGTTTCTATTCCGTCCATTTCCGGCATCATGTGATCCATAAAAATTATATCGTATGTTTTTCCATTCTCTATAAATTCAAGAACTTCAAACCCGTTATTTGCTAATTCAATATTCAATTTGTAAGGTTTTAAAAGTCCGTATGCGACATATAAATTTGTTTCTACATCATCAACAACCAGAACTTTTCCATAAGGCATGGGTTCATGGGCAATTTGCAATTTATAGTTTTGTTTTTCTCCCATAAAAATAAGGTTTCGCAATTTTTCAGAAACTTCACTGCCAATTGGTTCGTCTTTTACCGCCTTTTGTTTTACCGTTACTGTGAATATACTGCTTTTTCCGTATTCGCTTTGCACTTCAATAGTGCCGTCCATTAACTCGACAAGTTTTTTTGTTATGGATAGTCCTAGCCCCGTTCCTTCTGTCGCGCGGTTTGCGATAACATTAAAACGCTGATATTCGGAAAACAATTTTTCCATATCTTCTGTCTTCATTCCTTGTCCTGTATCTTCAACGGTAATACGCAGAATGACAGATGTTTCATCTTGTGAATGGCTTATTGATAACTTGACATACCCCTTGTCAGTGTACTTTATCGCATTGGACAGCAGATTATTGAGTATCTGTTTTATGCGCAGCTCATCTCCGTATAGTTTTACCGGCAGGTTTTTATCTGCGTCAATTATAAAGTCAATTTTTTTTGAGCCAATCCTTACCATATTGATCTGCGCCGCGTCATTGATAAGGCCCGGCATATCATACTCTACATTTACAAGCTCAAGCTTTCCTGTTTCAATTTTAGAAAAATCCAAAATGTCATTGATAATGCCAAGCAGACTGTTGCTTGTATTATAGATCTTGTGAAAGGCCTCGGTTAATTCCGCCGGGCGGTTTTCTTTTTGCAATTCTATCTGTGTTATGCCGATTATAGCGTTCATTGGTGTACGGATTTCGTGGGACATAGTCGCAAGAAAACGGCTTTTACTCTTATTTGCGTCTTCTGCTTCGTTTTTGGCTTCTATAATGTCGGTAGTATCGCTCCATGCGATTATAACTCCGTGAAAATTTAAATTTCCGTCGATCATGGGTGTATTGGTAACGCGGTAGGCGCGGTATTCGCCTTTTTTTTCAAAGTCTACGGCAATATCGTGGCGAAAAGTATTATTGGTTACGGTAGAATCGTCCAGCCCGTCCTTTAATTCTTTAAACAATTTTTCGTCCGTAAATATACTGTATACTTCCAGAATATTCTTGCCTTCAATTTCTTCTAAATGGTTAACGCCGATATTTTTTAGGAAAAAGTCTGAACAATAGGCAACCTTAAAACAGTCATCTAATAAAATAAGAAAGTCTGCACTGCTTTTCATCATGTGTGTAAGAAACCGCTGACGCTTTTCATTTTCCGCAGCAAGGGATCGATACATATTCATTTTTACGTTAAAGTTATTGCTTATTGACGTAATATTGCGTTCATGCTGGCTTACCTCATGGTTTGCCGCACGAAGCTCCCTTTTTAATTTATGAATTTCCTCTTTTAAGGCAGCGAGTTCTTTATCATGTTCATTACCGGTTATTTGTTCCACCAAATTGTATTTCCTTTTTATTAATTAAATGAACAGACAGAAAATGTATAATTATGCGGCATATTTATATATTTACCGGAATCGTTAAATACAGGACATATTTCGCCTCCTGTATATACCGCATTGTACCTAAGCGGCGTACCGGTTTCTTTTTCATATACTTCTGCACAACTGGAAATCTTTTTTAGTTCTGCAAAAAAATTTGTTTCCAAAGATAAAGCGCGCGCCACACTTGTAAAAATAAGGATATCGTTCCTTCTCATGTCTTTTATCTCTCTCATTACATTCTCTGTAGTTGCAAGAATTTTATCGCCCTCTATATATGTAAAGGTAATCTTCGCGCCTATTTCCAAACTCCTTGCCGCATACACATATTCGGTATTATTTGCAATACCAAGAAAAGCGCACCCGGCTTTATCGCCGTTTGAGTAAATTATATGCGCGGAAATTGCCATTATACCCGCTCCTGTGTTATCAGAGGATAATAGACCCTTTTTTCTAAAAAAATTTAATGCAGGTATACCGTTTACCGATTTTAATAAAGGACCGTCAGATTCCGTAATTACCGCTTCTTCTCCCAGAATTTTTTCGCTTTGGATAGATGAACCAATATGAAATCTTGGATCAATATTGCCGTAAAACCCGACAAACACACATTTAGATACTGACATTTTACCGTTTCCAAACACAAAATTGGTGTTCTCTGATTCGCTGGTGTTAAATGTCTGCATTCCAAAAAATAAAAGTGAATCGTTATACATTCTTATTGAATGAAACAGATTGTCAATAGAAAAATGAGGCAACGGCGACAGAAACGGCATAATTAACTTTGGCATCTCTTCCGTACACATCTCGTCGCATAAATTGTTTACTTCGCTGTAAATTTGTCTCCTTTGCTTTTCTTCCAAACCGTCAATTGTCCTGACAACAAACCAAGCGTCATCGCTGGTAATCATGGTAACGGATACTGCGGCATCGCCATGCTGCCCGTTTGTTCCCGTATATGAGGAAACACAGCCTGCCAATTCAAAAGGCATGGCGGAAACAAACGGCTGCCATATATCCATTTTTGCAAACTCATGGTAAAAATAAATAATACCGATTGTGTTTTTAAGCATATTTTCTTCCGGCTTGAGCTGTTCAAGAATTTCTTCTGCAGCCGCCTGCGGATCGTCAATTTCTTTTGTTAGTGCTGTATAAAACCTTACCATGCGATTTTACAGAGGTTTATCGTGTTTCTTTTGCTACTTCGCAGATACGGCGCGCCATATTTTGCAGAGAAATTTGCTCCATAACATGCCCCAATTCATAAGCGACACGGGGCATTCCGTAAACTACCGAACTTTGTTCGTCCTGACCAATGGTAATGCCGCCTTCCCTGAAGATTGTCCCCAAATGCTGCGCTCCGTCTCTGCCCATGCCTGTCATGATTACTCCAAGAGCATGATTCTGATACGCCATAGCAACAGAAGCAAAAAGCACGTCCGCCGAAGGTCTGTGCCCTGAAACTAAAGGAGCATCGGAAAGACGCGCTACAGCGCCGGAGCTTTTTTTATCTACTTCAAGATGTTTATTGCCCTGAGCGATAAGTATTCTGCCGCTTTGAATTGCATCGCCGTCTTCTGCTTCTTTTACTTCCAATGGGCAAATACGTCCAAGACTTTTTGCGAATTCATTTGTGAAACCTGCGGGCATGTGCTGTACTACAACGATTGGAACTTTTAAACCGGGGTCAAGTTTGGAAAAAACAACCCGTAAAGCGTCGGGGCCGCCTGTGCTGATCCCAATAGCGATGATTTCTGTTCTTGCGGGGTAGCGTACCCGTATTGGCGGCTGTGCCGGAGTTACCTGAGGAGCTGCCGCCAATTTAAAATGTACTGCAATGTCCGAAGCTTTTTCTGAAGGTGTTTTTGGCTTATACTCCGAAGGAGAAAGAACGTTTTTTCCCTGCTGCTTGCGGTATGCTCCGCCATAACCAAGGAGCTTACCGACAAGAAGGTCTTTTACTATATGGATATCTTCCGAAATTGAACCGGAAGGTTTTTGCACAAAGTCGCTTGCTCCCAAAGAAAGAGCTTCCATTGTGATCTCCGCACCTTTGGCGGCGATAGAGGAGAGTATTACAACGGGGATAGTTATTCCCTGTTTTTTTCTTTCTTTTAGAAATTCAATGCCGTTCATTTCCGGCATTTCAAGGTCAAGGCATATTACATCGGGGTTTACACGGGGGATTTTCTGAAGGGCAAAATATCCATTCATTGCTTTTTCAGCAAGAACCAGCCCCGGCGTATCCTCGACCATGCGGCCGATGAGGTTGCGCATTAAAGCTGAGTCATCTACAACTAAAACCTGTATTTCGTCCGCCACGTATGTCTCCTAGTTATTTTTCTTGTATAAAGTTGCCCATTCAGTTTTTAAGAATTCAAATTTGGTATCCATTCCAAAAAGGGATTCAGAGTGGCCAATAAACAGGAATGATTTTGAGGCCATTGAATCCCAGAAACGGTTGATAACCGCTTTTTGGGCAGTTTCGTCAAAGTAAATTATAACATTCCGGCAGAAAACAATATCCAGATTTCTTTGCTGCGAGTCGTTTTTAAGATTGTGATAGTCAAATTTTATTTTTGATTGGATATCAGGGTTAATTTTATAACCGCCGTCTACCTTAGTAAAGTATTTTCCCAGATAGTTATCAGGAATTCCGTCGATTCGGTTATTAGCATAGAAACCTTCTTTGGCGGTCATAAGGCATTTAAAGGACAGATCGCTTGCAAGAATTTCATAGCTCCATGCCGACGGCAGAATTTCGCTTAATAACATGGCGATAGTATATGGCTCTTCGCCCGTTGAACAGCCTGCGCTCCATACCCTGATAACGCCGGGGACTTTTCTGATGCTTATTATTTCCGGCACTACAAATTTTTCCAGCGCATCAAACTGAGCCTGATTTCTGAAAAACCTTGTTAAATTAGTTGTAATTGAATCCAGAAACCCCTTGAGCTCTTCTTTGTCTTTTTTTATTGTATCAAGGTAGGTAGTTACAGAATCGACATTTTTCTCGCGAAGTCTTTCCTTTAGCCGGCTTTCCAGTATTGACCGGTTAGTAGGCGTAAATGTTATACCGCTTTCTTTATAAATAAGATCACGATATAGTTCAAAATTTCCATCACTAAAAAACACCGCATCTGCCATATATTAATACTACGGGACTATATTGAATGTGTCAAGAGCGCGAATTTTAGGTTAAAACCTGATAGCTTCCACCATATAGCGGATATCATGGCTGTTTTCGGCCAGACGCTTCATTTCTATCACAAAAATCATGGAATTCCCGGTAGAATCGATGATTACCCTTTTAATGTTGTATTGAGTTATCCTAGGGCGCAGATGATGTGGAGTACCTACGGTGATGTCTCTTCTTTGGCCGTTCGGCGTACGGACTTCCAGGATAATGTAGAACTGGGATCGTAAATTCTGGCCGCTGCCGGTTACTATCGGTACAAGCTGCGCCCTGTATCTGTTTCCTGAAGTGAAATCACGAAATTCTATTGTTTCTCCGTTTGCAGGAGGGGTTACGTCTCTGGCGATATAAAGCGGCTGCCCTTGATTCTGGAAGTTAATCCTGTACCGGTTTGTAAGGGTCGAATTATCAGCAAGAAGCTGGTAAAAAACCCCTGAACCGTCCTGTCCCGCTCTTATCGGACTGTTCTGTGTGGTAGAAACCCTGCCGTTTGGAACAAAATTGTTCGATGCCATATCTACGATGTATAATTCAGCCCACGGTCTTAACGAAGGCGATAATACCCCATGCTGGCCAAACATATATGTTCTGCCGTCCGGCGAAAAGCCCAAATCGACAAAGACAGCGGAATCCCCCGCCCACAGAGCGGAAACGCAGGTTAATAAGATGACAAGTATATTAAACATTGTTTTTTTCGATAACATAGAGTTCCCCTTGCTTCATATTATCGGAATTTCCATATAATGTCTTGAGAATTAATATCTTTCCGTCTAAACTTGGGTATGACATTTTCTGAAAGAAACATCGTTTTTAAGGCTGGAATAGCCTTTTGCGCTGTTATTACCATTTTGATTATTGCAATTTCTACCTTAACAATTCCTCTTTATCCAACAATGGAAGAAAATATCCGCCGTCCTGCTTATTTATTTCAGTTTGTTTCGGGCTGGTTTTTGGGAAGCAATTATTATGCTGTCCATGCCTCTCTGATATTGGCTGTTTTGTTTTCTCTTATTGGAATAATATTTATTCATTTCTATTTTGAGCGAACTTCTGCCCCGGAAATCCTTTATATTTCTTTTTTTACGGTTTCTTTCTCCTTTGAGGCTATCCGTCTTATACTTCCTCTGTATTTTATATATAACTTTCCTTCGTTTTACCTGCTTGGCATATCAAGAGTATTGCTTTTTGCCAGGTATTTTGGTATTTTTTCTCTCTTTGTGGCCAGCGTACTCGCTGCAGGCCTTGAGGTGCAAAGAACCAGGTATATTATCATTTTTTTAGTATTAGCGGTTCTTTTGATAATTTTAGGCGTTCCGATTGATACTCAGTCCTGGGATACCAGCTTTAATATGATCAGCGGCTATACTGCAATGTTCAAGATGATTGAAATTGTCGCGTTTATTACCACTGTAGCCACCTTTTTTGTTGCGGCCAAAGTCCGGGATTCAAAGGATTACATTCATGTCGGGATTGGGGTTATATTCGCTTTGATAGGCAAAAATATTCTTCTTGGGACTGATAATTGGGCAGGCCCTGTTCCGGGTATTCTGCTATTATCTTTTGGAACATGGTTTATATGTTCAAAACTGCATAAGATACATTTATGGCTGTGAAGATTCAGCTTTTTCCTGCCGAAAATAAATAACTATGTTATTAAAAAAAAGTTTTTTAGTTTTCGCAGTCCTATTACCGTTTGTTTTCTGTTCAGCTTCGCAAGTTCATGAGACTTTCAAGCCTGATACTGAAATAGTTATCAATCAAACTCCTGATCTGGAAATTCCTGACCAGATTACCGAAAACCAGGCTTCCATTCTGTTAACCCATGATATTCTTGCCTATTACGGACACCCCAGTTCGCGTAACATGGGGATACTTGGGCGTCATTCAATAGAAGAGTTGGATAAAATGCTTACGGAGCTTGCCGCCGAGTACGAAGCAGCCGGAGGCAAAAAAATCCAAAAAGCTTTTTACATTATTTTTGGAACTGTCTGGCCGGAAGGCGAAATCGGGATTTTAAGAGAATCAATTCTTATGCCCTATATCGAATATGGCATAGAAAACAATATTTTGGTTTTTATCGATCATCAAATTGGCAAATATGACCCTATCGATTCTTTAAGAAGAATGCTGCCGTATCTTCGTTTTCCCAATGTACACCTTGCACTCGATCCTGAATGGCGTACGGATCAACCTATGGTAGACATTGGCCATGTTACTGCCGATGAGTTAAATCTTGCACAACAGATCATGCAGGATTACCTGATAGAACATAATTATCCCGGTGAACGTATGCTTGTGATTCATCAATTTAATTATGCGATGATCAGAAACAGAACCGCCGTACGAACCGACTTTGAAAGGGTAAGGTTTATTCACTGTATGGACGGTATCGGGACTCCCGAAATGAAACGAGATACTTATGCTTTTAACGCGCAGGCAACAAATATGCCGCTTAAAGGTTTTAAGCTGTTTTACAATTTGGGAATACCCGGCGCCGGGTTTGACAATCCGCTGCTGACGCCGCAGGACGTGTATGCTCTTAATCCGCGCCCTGTGGTTATCATGTACCAGTAGGCTTATTGCCAAGCTTGAATATCTTGTAAACTAACAGCAGCAGTTTATAGTAACAGTAGGGGAATACTCTTAAAAACTTGATAGGGTTATGAAAACAGTAACCTACCCATTCAAGCCCTTTGTCAAAAACTGCCTGCGACGGATGTTTTTTCTTTTCTGCGAAAACATCAAAAATATCACTGCACCACAGCCGCATACCTTTGCCAAGAGTGGTATTGTTTTTTGCTATCCAGCGTTCTCCGCCCTTGATGCCCTTGCCTGCAAGCAGCAGCGAAGGCGATGCTTTCTTTATGGCTTCTATAATTCTTGGTTCGTCATGCCGTTTGTATGAACCTGGAAAACGCCCGACAAGGCGCAGCCTTGGGAAAGTCTGCCGTATGTTTTTTTCCGTTTTTAAGAGGATTTTATTTTTGCCTCCCAGAAGGTAGCATGAGTGTTCCCTGTTTTCCAGAATTGTCAGCATGCTGACAATAAAATGGAAAGGCATATAGCGGAAAGCTTTTTTTCCCGTAAGAAACTTGATCCCCGAAACTATACTTTTAGAAATGGGAATGACAAGTGAGGCATTTAGTATGTACGAACGATAATCGTTGTTTCGCCTTGCCCTTAATAAATCCCACAGAGAAAGAAGAACGATATTATACTCTTTTTCTTCTTTTAATAAGTCGTAAACAAAATCGCCAAGCTGGTCGGGCGAAATAATATCAACAGGAACTTTTAACAGAGTTACCCGTTGTTTGTAATCGCTTGTTTCAATTCCCACGAATCTTTCTCCAGTAATAAGATACGAATTGCCGCCGTACAGTAAAGGGCGGCAGTTTCGGTTCGTAAAATTGTATCGCCTATAGTAAAAAGTTTAAACCCTTCTTTTTTAAAAAAGGAAACTTCTGCACCGGAAAATCCCCCTTCCGGGCCAATAGCCAAGACTACAATTTTATTAACATTCTTAAGATACCCATGAAGGCTGTTTTTTTCAAGACCCGTGTGATGAAACAGAAGCCCTACCGATTCATTCTTGATTTTTTTCCAGTAATCAAAAAGTTCTTCCATTGTTAACGGAGACCGAATTGCGGTTGCTGTTTTTGAACCGCTTTGTTGTCTTGCCTCTTTGATGATACGCTGCCAGCGTAAGAACTTCTGCCCCCCTGCGTTTTTTTTCGCAAACGAAAATTCCGATACAAAGGGGACAATCTCCGTAACTCCCCCTTCGGCAGCCTGACGTACGATAAGATCCATTTTGTCGCCTTTGGGCAAAGCCTGAAACAAAATGATCTGCGGTAATGAACTTCCGGCAGTGGTTTCCTGCTCCGTACACCTTCCCGTCAGGATACCGTGTTCATTGTCTATCGAGAGTATTTGTACAAGGGTTTCTTTTCCATTGGGTAACAAGGCAGGGAAATATTCGCCAGCCGCAAGACGGCGTACACGGACGAGGTAGCGGAAATCCTTTCCGTCAAGCCGGACAATGTTATCACTGTCCGGTTCGTTCGAAAGAATAAATTGTTTCACGAAGCCAATGCCAGCTCTTTTTCCGCCTCTTCCTGCAATGCTTTTATGCTTTTGGCATTACGCAGCAGTTCAGGATACTCTCCGCTTTTTATAATATTGACGGCTTCCTGTAATTGGATATCGTATTCCAAATCATAAACAGGGGCTATTTCCGTTCGTCTTAGTTCATTCCTTATAAGCTGTTTAAGCAAGGGTAGATCAATGTGGTATTCGTTTTCCAGAGTTCTCGCGAAAGCTTCGATCTGGGCGGCGTTAGCTTCGGGGAATTCCGCGGCAAACTCGGGGATTCTGTTCGCATTGATCAATTTGTTAAGCATGTCTGCCTCTTCCTCGGTGTATTCGTGGAATTTCACCTCACGATCCGGCGGTATACCGACTTTATCGATATTGGCATCGCTTGGCGTAAAATAACGGGCTGTTGTCATTCTAAAACCTGTAGTGCTAAGGGGAAATATCTGCTGCACCGACCCCTTGCCAAAGGTGTTCTCTCCGACAAGATACGCTCTGCCGTGATCTTTAAGCGCACCGGCTACGATTTCGGAAGCCGAAGCGGACGCCCTGTTTATCAGAACAACAACGGGAATATCATTGGGGACAAAGGCGGCTCGCCTTGCATTAAAGTCCCGGTTCTCCGACGGGATTCTGGATCTTGTGCGTACTACAAGCCCGCCGTTCAGAAACAGATTTGCAACATCTACGGAAGAATCAAGGCGTCCGCCGTAATTGTAACGTAAATCCAGAATCAGAGCATTATAGTTATTTTCTTTGAAAAAATTGATAGCATCTCTTGACCTGTCTACTGTCATGGGGGTAAATGTTATCAATCTTAAATAACCAATGTCGTTAATCATCGCGTATTTTACGGTTGGCACTTCTATAACCGCTCTTGTTATCGTAACAGGAAACTCCATTCTTTCTCCGCGTTTTATAACAAGCCTTACTTGTTCTCCGGGAGTTCCCCTTAACATTCCAAGTACTTCATCAAGCGAGATATTTTCGGTTGCTATGCCGTTAATTTCGGTTATAAAATCGCCGGGATTGATCCCCGCACGCCAGCCGGGAGTATCTTCGATTGGAGCGGCAACTTCTACATACGGCGGTTTTCCGTCCGTCCTTGGGTTAGGTTTGGTTATATGCAGACCGACACCCCCAAAACTCCCCTGAGTTGTGTGGGACATGTCGCTCATGTCAGATTCTGTTAAAAATGCCGAGTATGGATCTTCCAGAGCGCCGAATATTCCGTTCATTGCCCCTTCAAAAAGCACCTGAGGGTCTACTTCTTCTATATAATTACGAAGGATAAAGTCAAATACATTCTGAACTGTGTTGGCATAGTTCCGTGTCTGCGATGACGATGTTACATTACCCTGTGCCGCTGCTCCCGGGATTAACGCAAAGGTGAACAATGCGCAAAATATCACAGTCGCTGTAATCCATACCCACTTAAAGGAAGACTTATTTTGTTTTATTTCCATGATAATCTCCTGATTCTTTAATTATCGAATATAAAACAAGGATTTTCCAGTAGGGGTTACGGGGAAAGTTTTACCTGAACAACCCTTTTACTCTCTTTAACAATTCGTCTTTTTCAACCGGCTTGCTGATAAAATCGACAACTCCCATTTCCTGAGCTCTTATCCTGTCCTTAGGATCACTGGAAGACGTAAAAAATGCTATTGGAACTGAATGTAAATTACTTATGGCTTTTATACGTTCATAGGTATCCCAGCCATCCATATCTGGCATTATCAAGTCCAGTAAAATCAAATCTGGAACAAGACCGCGGTAAAAATGAACCAGCGCTTCATTGCCGGAATTGACGGTAACAACCTTGTAATTTTCTTCCAGCATGGCATTTGTTATATCAAGGTGAATTGAGTCATCATCAACTACAAGAATGGTTTTTATTTCATTTCCCGTGGAAATTACAAACTTTTCTGTTTCCTGTTTAAGGTTGGCAAAGTTCTTGTTGTTTTCTAAACTCATTTCGTTCACATGTTTTACAGCGGTCTGTATCTCTACCATTGCGCTATTCACTATATCGTTCATGCCGTTTACAACCTTATTACTGATCCCTATAAATTCATGGGTTTTATTTCTAAGCTCCTCACCTGATTCTGACATATTCTGAGAGCCGTTTTTTACAGACGCGGTTATATCTCTAAGGCGGTCTATAGATTCAAGTATCTGTTTACCGCCCGCTTCCTGTTCTTCCATGGCGCTGCGGATATTAAGTTCAACCTGGGAAACTGTCTTAACTCCTGAGTCTATAACTTCAAAACGGGTAAGAACATCATTGGAAGATTTGGTAATGCTGTCTATCGATGTTTTAATTTTCTTTAACATTGTCGCAGTGGTTTTTGACTGATACGCGGACGATTCGGCAAGTTTGCGGATTTCGTCAGCTACAACGGCAAAACCTTTTCCTGCTTCTCCGGCATGAGCCGCTTCAATGGCGGCGTTCATAGAAAGCAGGTTTGTCTGGCTTGCGATATTGTTCATTACAGAGTTGATTTCCAGAAGCCCCTCTGAGTCTTTGGCAATTTCCTGTATTTTCTCGGCAACGCTGTTAAGCCCGGTCATTCCGTTTTCCGAAGCTTCGGTAAGAGCCTCAATATTATTGCTGTTTTCCGCCAGTGTTTTTGTTACAGAGTGAATATTTGCCGTCATTTCCTCAATTGCAGAAGACGATGTGTTTACATTATCGGCTTGCTCTTCTACCAGTTTGCCCAAATTATCAATACTGGTTTTGATATCTTCCACCGCTTTATTCGCTTTATCCGCTTCTTTTTCCTGCTTGTCTCCAAGACCTTTGATGTCTGTAAAATTTTCCGAAATATGATCTACCGCTTTGGAAGTTTTTTCCATATTGGCGGACAGCTCAAGACCTGTATTTGCAAGCGCGTTGATCTTGTGTCTTATTGTTTCCAGTATTCCCAAGCCAAGATGATCGCAGAATGTGTTTATCATTCCTGTAATTGTTCCTACTTCGTCAACAGAACACAAGGTAATGCGTTTGGTCAAATCTTTCTGTTCGTCGGAAGAAAGGTTTTCCAGCTGAGCAATAATCGAAGTATAAAGCCTTGTGCTGTTTTTTTTCAGATTTACAGCCAGAAAAATAACACAAACAAAATAAAAAATGACAGGAATTACAAATGTCGACCATGCCGACCATCCCTGCATGTTATCAAGGCTTCCGCCGGCCATTCTGACTGCAAGTAATGTAACCGAACAGGCAAAAGGTACTGACATAATGCTAACCGCAAGAGGAATAATAAATGCTTTGAGCGCCTGTCTGCCTTCACGCAGCTGCCTTGGATATTCTTTAAAATCAAAATCAATCAGAGTCATAGAAACAAGGCCGTCGCACACAACATAAATAAATGTACCTACCAACATTCCAAAAGACAGAGCCGCAAGATACAGAGGGGTTTTCATGACAGAAATAATGCCCAGATAATCACTTGCATAAAATGTAATGCTTAAAAAAGCGGTATGGAGAATGACGTTTAAACCTATCATTTTGATAGGTACAGCCCCAATTGTTTTGAGGCGTGGAAAATATTCTTTTTCCTGCGTGCTGCTAAAATATGTTTTGCCAAAACATTTGGCGTTTCTTCCAAGAATACCGCTGTAAATGACAATGAAGATCAAAGACGGAATACCCAGTTTGTTTACAAGGCTGGAGAAAGGAAGCCCGTAGAATAGCAGCAACAAAAAATCCGCCGCTATCAATGCGCAGCCTGTACCAAAAACCAGAATAACAAAAAAAAACATTTTATTAATTTTCACTTGAAACATACCTTCCTTTCACTTGAAATTATCTATACCTATTCTGACACTGTCAATAAAGTACTCTCATATTAAGTGAAATATAAATTAACTTTTTGGGATTTTTCTAAATAATTCGCTGTTAGTTTGCTTAACCCAACGGGGGGCTGGTGGTGAGTATTTTTTCACATAATTTCCGGTATTTCCATGCATGAGAAAAAACTACTTTATTTTAGGGGAATGATCAAGGGGGAGTAAACCTCCCCTGAAAAACTGTTGCCTTAAACGATCGATATATATATTCTAGAACCTAAAATATGATTCAATCATTTAAATGCAAAGAAACAGAAAAAATATTTGGCGGACAGTTTTCCCGAAAATTCCCAAGCGACATTCAAAGCAGAGCTTTTAATAAACTAGCTGCTATTCATGTCTCTCTTGTTTTGAGTGATCTAAAATCACCCCCTTCTAATCATTTAGAACAATTAAAAGGAGATCGTTCCGATCAGTATTCCATTCGGATAAATAAAAAATACCGTATTTGTTTTTCATGGAACGAAAACAATGCAACTGAGGTAGAAATTACAGATTACCATGATTAATGAAAAGGCTTGACTTTCTATATTCCGTAATATAGAATACAGAATATAAGGAAAAGAAAAATGAAAAAATTTATCAAACTAGATCATATTGGAAATGTTTTATATGAAGAATTTATGAAGCCCTACAAGTTATCTCAGAACGCTCTTGCCAAAGCAATTGGGGTAGCTCCGAGCCGTATTACAGATATAGTAAATGGCCGTAGAGGTATAACAGCAGATACCGATTTACGTCTAACCCGTTTATTCGGACTATCCGAAGGTTATTTTTTACGTTTACAGGAACATATTGAAATTACTATGGTAAAACAAAAGATTAACGCTGAACTAACAAAAATAGTTCCATTAACTCTAAAGACAGCATAAAATAACCTAAATAAGGAGCAAACCCATGCGTAGAAAGTTTAAAATCGGGAAAAAAATTACAGCGGTGATAATCACAGTATTGGTGTTTGCTGTAATTTCATGTCTACATTTGCTGGGGGTTTTTCATTTTCTTGAATATAAGTCCTATGATATGCGGGTTAGGTTTTGGGCGGATTCTACTTATAGCCGTCCTTCTGATGATATTGTCGTAGTCGTAATTGATCAGGACAGCCTTGACTGGGCGCAGCGGGAACGGGGCTGGGGCTGGCCGTGGCCAAGACAGGCGTATGCCGAAATTATAGATTTTATGAATACAGCGGAAGCGAACTCCGTTATCTTTGATATTATTTTTTCCGAACCTTCCGTTTACCGCAATGCGAGACAGGACGAGATAATCGACACTATGATTCATAATCTTGAAATTGCTCAGACCGCCATTACCGAAGGCCAGCGCAGAGAAGCAGGTTCTTTGTTTTTTAATATAATTAATAATCTGCAAAATTTAAGCGCAAGAGCAGACGACACTTCTTTTATCGAAGCTTCAAGGAATTATGGCGGCGTAGTACAGGCTCTTATGTTCAGCAGTCAAACTGGAAACATTCAATCGTGGCCGGATCTTAATGCGCCGCTTTTTCAGCCTGAAAATTTTGGCTCTATGCTGGAAAGGTTTAGCGTAGGCGAAAATGAAAGAGGTCAATTTCCAATTCAGGGGTTAAGGGAAGCTGCCGCAGGTTTGGGAAGTGTAACCGGCGTTTCAGACTCTGACGGGATTATACGCAGGTTAAAACCATTTACTTTATTCGACGGCAAGGCTATTCCGGGGCTTTCTGCCGCTTCGCTTATGGTTTCCGGAAAAGGCCCGCAAATATGGTATAACGAAAAATCAGGTTTAATCGAATGGGAAGATATTTCCATTCCTGTCGACAAAAACGGTAATGCGCTGCTGCGTTTCCGCGGAGATTTGGACAGATACATTCCTTACAAAGCTTCGGCAATTTTACAAAGCGCAGAGGCTGTTAAAAGAGGAGAAGCTCCAATACTGTCGCTTTCTAATTTTAAGGATACTTATGTTTTTGTCGGGTTATATGCGCAGGGGCTTTTTGATATTTTTCCTACGCCGATTTCATCGGTATATCCGGGAATGGGGTGTCATATTACCATGCTGGACAATATGCTCAGCGGGGATTTTATACGTGAAAGCTCCGAATGGCTGCACTTGCTTATTTTGCTGGCTGTTGTTGTAATGATTGTTTTTCTTACAATGTTTTCGCACCGTATTCCACTGACCCTTGGCGGTGTAATTCTTTTGATCGCCGTTATTTTTGTTGTCGCTTTTTCTGCCTACCAATGGGGCGGGCTTTGGGTCCCTATGGTTACTTACCTTGCGGGGATTCTTGCCGCCTTTGTTACCGTAACCCTTTACAATTATGCTACAGAGGGCAGCCAAAAACGTTTTATTAAATCCGCTTTTTCGCAGTACCTTTCGCCAAAAGTTATCGATCAAATTATTCATGATCCTTCGCAGTTAAAACTTGGCGGCGAAACAAGGGAAATGACAGCAGTTTTTACAGACCTTCGCGCTTTTTCCACATTCTCCGAAGCGCTCGGAGATCCTGCAAAACTTGTTGAACTTCTTAATTTTTATCTTACAAGAATGTGTAATATTGTTTTGGATAATCAGGGTACGATTGATAAATATGTGGGAGATGCGATCATTGGGTTCTGGGGTGCGCCTATTCACATGGAAAATCATGCCGTACTTGCCTGCCGGTCTGCCGTATACATGAAAAAACTTGAAAAGGAACTTAACCGTGAAGCATTGGCAAACGGGATTTTAACTCCGCCGGTATTGGAAGCGTTAGCTGCAAAGGGCAAGCTTGGTTATGTAAACGGTGAACCTCGCCCGCTGTATACAAGGCTTGGTCTTAACACCGGCGACATGGTTGTAGGCAACATGGGAACTCCCAACAAGATGAACTATACAATAATGGGTAATGCCGTGAATCTGGCGGCGCGGCTGGAAGGGGTTAACGATCAATACGACACAGGCGGTATTTTGATCAGCGAGTATACAAGAGCATGTATTGGCGATGAATTTGTTTTACGCCCGTTAAGCAGGGTGCGCGTTGTCGGCATTAACACGCCGCTGCGGCTTTTTGAGCTTTTGGACATTACGTCTGAAGCTCCGCCGGAACTCCTTGTTATGGTAAAAAATTGGGAACAGGCCTTTGGGTTCTATGAAAACCGGGATTTCCTTGCGGCTCAAAATATCTTTCAGGCAATTTTCCGCAAGAATGATTCAGATCTGGTGGCAAAAAAGTACATGGAAAGATGCAGCAAATTTATAAGCACTCCACCTGATGAAAAAGTCTGGGATAACGGAGTAGACAATCTGACATCGAAACATTGATATTGTATTGTTGATTTTCATTGTTTGTGATAAAATTAGCTTTGTGAGGTGTGATTAATGAAAAAAGTATTATTTGTATTATGCTTGGTATTTTTTATTGCCGGGTTTGCAGCTGCGCAGGTCGCAAGAGGCGGAACCTTGTATGTGGCAGTAAAAACACAGCCGTTAAAATCTTCCACCGGATTCTTTGCAAGTACCAGGGGGACTTTAAATTACGGAGACCGTGTTACAGTCCTGCAGGTAAACGGCAGATTTGTGGAAGTTAGAAGTGCAACAAATTCATCTTTGACAGGGTGGGCCCCTTCCGCCAACCTTTCAGCAAGAGAGATAGTTTCGGGAAACACCGCTACCTTATCTGCAAGGGAAACAGCATTGGCCGGAAAAGGATTTAATCAGGAAGTAGAAGATTCCTACAGGTCGCAGAACAGAAACCTGAATTATGCAGATGTTGACAGAGTAGAAAGGATTACGGTCAGCGAAGCAGATCTACGGCGATTTTTAGAAGAAGGCCGTCTGGCAATGGGGGATAACTAATGAAAACCAAAGTATTTATTTTGCTTGCAATTTTTGTTATTTCGATAGGTGCGCTGATTTCTTGTCAGACTGTCGCTGCAGTTGTTGATGCCGGCGCGCAAGTAGCCGGAGCAGTCGGAGTTGTCGATCAAAATGTAGCTAATGCGGTCAGTGTTTCAACAAGGGCAATAGGGAATGCCGCAGAACAAATTACTCCCGAACAGGAGTACTATATCGGGCGCGCTGTTGCGGCGAATATTCTTTCCAGTTATAGAATCTGGAACGGAAACCAGTCGCTTACCAATTATCTTAACCTTATTTGCGCCGCCATTACTGTCAATTCTCCAAGACCGGATGTTTTTAACGGCTATCATGTAGCAATACTGGACAGTAACGAGATCAACGCGTTTGCTACTTCCGGCGGACATATCTTTATTACACGCGGGCTTGTCAATGCCGCTAAATCGGAAGACGAACTGGCCGCTGTAATCGCCCATGAAGTAGCGCATATTCAGCTGCAGCACAGTATCAGGGCGATCAGAACGAGCCGCATTACGCAGGCGCTTATGGTTACCGGTACAGCGGCGGCAGGTGCGGCAACAGGCATGGACGTTAATCAGTTAACCGATGTTTTTAACGAGTCGGTCGGGGAAATTGTACTTACGCTTGTAAACAACGGTTATTCAAGAGATCAGGAATATGAAGCCGACAATACCGCGATGAGTTTACTTGCTTCTGCCGGTTACAATTCTCCGGCGCTTATCAGTATGTTAAGGGAGCTGAACACTGTTCAGAGCAGTGTACCAGGTGGCTTTAACAGAACTCACCCAACTCCGGCAAATCGTATTACCAATGCGGAAAGATCCGTAAGCAGACACAGAGTAGCAA
>Ga0099364_10000935_pt1 | contig 49649 bp, 50 predicted proteins | sample TergutTh196P3_FD_73070 | JGI IMG/M metagenome (GOLD analysis project Ga0099364, IMG submission 73070) | Microcerotermes parvus P3 segment gut microbial communities from Pointe-Noire, Republic of the Congo - Th196 P3 | ecosystem: Host-associated > Arthropoda: Insects > Digestive system > Gut ... | reverse complement strand
AGCTTCCCCTATGGGAAAAAAACTGATGTAGAAGCCGCCTATTTACTTGGAGATTTTGCTGTTCATGCCTCCGGTACGTCCTGTGTAATATCTTCTCCTGTTAAAACACTGACTTTTGGAGATATAGTTAACCAGGGTCTTCCATTTTACGGAGGCAATATAACTTATCATCTGGAAGCAGAAATTGACAAGGAAAAAATTATTTTCTCTGCTGCCAATTACCGCGGGCATTTATTAAAGCTAAAGTTTGACGGACTGGATAAAGGTCATATTGTCTATTCTCCATACAGGCTGGAAATATCCCGCGGCACAACGGATAAAGCCAAACACAAATTTGACCTTGTATATTTTGGAAGCAGAATAAATACTTTTGGTCAGCTTCACTGTGTAGAGAGGGAGGAAGGCTTTTGGTGGGGTCCTAATTCCTGGCGTACACTTGGGGATAACTGGACTTACGAGTATAAATTCTGGCCCCAGGGAGTGCTTAAATCGCCGGAAATAATTCCTTTTCCATAACATAATCGTTTAGAAAAAACTTGTCTCCAAGAGGAAGGTCTACCTTTTCTTTAATGGTAAAACCTTCGTGTAAGTAAACATCAACAGCCCTTTTATTATTCCGGTTCACACGCAGGGAAAGTTTTGCTTTATTGTTTTTTCTTGCTTCTTCTTCTATGTAATCAAATACTCCCCTTGATAAGCCAAGGCCTCTGAAATTTTTTAACAGATATATTTTACTTATTACAAGGCATTCCTCTTCCAATGAAAACGCAAAGTATCCTATAGCTGCTCCACTGTCCATAATAAAAAAATATTTATAACCTTTTTTTATGTCCTCAGTAATTACAGCTTCTCCCTGGTAATGAACAAGCATATAATCAACCTGCTCTTTGCCTATTATGGGGATAAAAACCTCCGGCCAAATTTCCTGTATAAGAAGGCATAGCTTTTTGATGTCATTTTCTGATTTTACTTCCCTAAATTCCATATAACTACCCTGAACTAACTATACCTGTAGAATCTGTCTTGTCAAGCATTTGACTTCTTTCTGAGTATTTTGTAATATTTCTTTATATTGCAACAAGGAGTAAGACAATGGCAAAACATCAGTTTCAGACAGAGGTAAGCCAGCTTCTTCACCTCATTATTCATTCGCTTTATTCAAATAGGGAAATTTTTCTAAGGGAATTAATTTCCAATGCCTCGGATGCACTGGATAAACTAAAGTATCTATCAATTGCAGATGAAAATTATAAATCTATAAGTTTTGACCCGCGTATAGATATTTCCTTTAATAAAGATCAAAAAACAATAAGTATAGAAGATAATGGCATAGGCATGAACGAGAGTGACCTTGCAGAATCGCTTGGAACCATTGCAAGATCCGGGACAAAGGCATTTTTGGAAAAACTCTCCATGGATGCCAAAAAAGACTCCAACCTTATTGGTCAATTTGGCGTTGGTTTTTATTCAGCCTTTATGGCGGCAGAAAAAATTGAAGTTATAAGCCGCAAGGCTGGAGAGGAAAATTCCTACAAATGGACTAGCGACGGCAAAGACGGCTATGACATGGAAGACATTTCTTCTGACGACAGTATAGCCAGAAAAAGCCAGGGTACCAAAGTTATTTTATACTTGAGTGAAGACGGCACAGAATTTGCCAACCGCTGGTCTATAGAAGATATCATTAAACGCTATTCTAACCATGTTGCATTTCCCATTTATCTTACTTATGACGAAAAAGAGTATGACAAGGACGGCAAGGAAAAAAGCAGCAAGTCCAAAACCGAAAAAATTAATTCAGGAACCGCTTTATGGAGAAGGTCAAAGTCTGAGCTTAAAGATGAAGATTATAAAGAATTTTACAAAAGCCTTGCTTCCCAAACAGGCGGCGACATGGACGATCCTCTCTTTTATGTCCACACAAATGCAGAAGGAACTCTAGAATATTCAACTATTTTCTTTATTCCAAAAAAAGCACCTTTTGATCTGTTCCATGTAGATTACAAACCCGGTGTAAAGCTCTATGTTAAACGTGTTTTCATTACAGATGACGATAAAGACCTTATGCCAACATGGCTGCGTTTTGTAAAAGGTATAATAGATTCTGAAGATCTCCCCCTAAATGTAAGCAGGGAAATTCTTCAGCAGAATAAAATTCTATCCAACATAAAAAACACATCCGTAAAAAAACTGCTTTCTGAGTTTAAAAATCTAGCTGACAGGGCAGGGGCAGGAGATAACGAAGCCAAAGAAAAGTGGGAAACATTTATAAAAGAATTTAACCGCCCCTTAAAGGAAGGCCTTTATCAGGATTATGCCAATAGGGATGCGCTTCAGGATCTTGTAAGGTTTAAGAGCACAAAAGAAGAAGGCTATACAAGTTTTTCTGACTATGTTTCCAGAATTAAAGATCCTGCCTCCCAAAAAAATATTTACTATATTACAGGCGGAGACGAAAAAACCTTAAGAGCATCTCCCCTTTTGGAAGCCTACACCGCAAAGGATATAGAAGTCCTTATCATGGACGATGAAATAGACGAGATAGTTATTCCTTCTCTTCACAGTTACAGGAAAGCAGGGGAGGGAGAGGAGCAAAGCAGCTGGGAGCTTAAGTCTGTTAACCGTTCCGGCTCCGATGTAGAGTTAGACGAAAAGACAGATAAAAAAACAGAAAAGGAAATTAAACCTGTTATAGATAAAATAAAAAAAGCACTTGGAGATAGGGTAAAGGATGTTAAATTATCACGCCGCCTGCATGATTCTCCTTCCTGTATAGTTGCGGACGAAAATGATCCTACAATGCAGATGGCACAGATGCTTAAGGCAATGGGACAAACTATGGGGCATGGAGACATGGCGGACATTAAACCCATACTGGAAGTAAACGGTGAGCATCCCATACTTGTTAAGCTTAAGGAAACGGAAGACGAGGAGCATATAGCAGATATTGCAGGGGTTCTTTTGGATCAGGCGCTTTTAATGGAAGGCTTAAAACTAAAAGATCCTTCTGACTTTGTAAAAAGGTTAAACAGGCTCCTTGTTTAAGAACTGAATACTGCTGGCTTCGTTTAAAAAGGCATTCATGTTCTCTACTGTGGGAAAGCTCCCCTGAAAAAATGCCTCTGCGCCGCCGCCCTTCTCTCCCCACTTCTCAAAGACCTTGCCTATTAACATTTTTATGTCAGTATGCTTATCCGGGGAAAAGGCGGCGATTTTCTTTTCATCTTCTGAAGCAAGAATAAGTATGCAGGAGCATTGTTTTATCGCTTTCCTTCCTATGTCAATTACTTCGTTAATTGTAATGCCGCTGTAAGTTTCGCTTATTAGAAGCTTTCCCAAAGCGTTTTTTACAAGAGCTTCTGCCTTTTGTTTGCGCATAATTTCTTCAAGTGTTTTAAGGCGGCTTTCGGTCTCTTTATTTTTGTTTATGTAATCAATTAGACCTTTGGCAGTTTCGTAAATAGGCACGCTAAGGCTTTTGGAAACAGAAAGAGCGTTCTGTCTTAATATGCGGCTGTCCGAATGCAGCCTGCGTCCTGCGCTAAAACTTATCCTGCTCTTGCCCTTGTATTTTTCTGCTCCGTATATGCGCAATAGACCAATCTCTGATGTAGACTTTACATGGGTTCCGCAGCAGGCAGAAAAATCCTGCCCCTGTATTTCTATTACGCGTATAACTTCATCATTATCCTTGTTATTAAACTGCTTTCTTAAATTAAACTGCGAAAAGTCTTCAGGCGGGCATAAATGACAAATTACGGCAAGGTTCTCTTCTATGGCATCAGATGCAGTTTCCTCTATGGCAAGCAGGACTTCTTCTTCTATTTTCGAAATATCAACATCTATGGTGTTGTGGCTGCCTCCAAGGTGCATGGAAACTGTAGCTGCTCCTGTCATGCGCAATATTACTGCCGAAAGCAGGTGCTGGGCTGTGTGGAGCTGTGAAAAATCCCTGCGTCGCCTTAGGTCTAAAATAAGCTCGGCAGGACCGGGCTTTAATTTTTCTGCCGCCTGATCATCAGAGTGCAGTAAATGTATAATATTGCCGTCTTTCTCCTGCACATCCAGGATAGCTATACTGTTTATGCTTCCCCTGTCTGCAGGCTGTCCCCCACCTTCGGGGTAGAAAATTGTCCTATCAAGAATCACATGAAAGCAATTTTCTATAATGGAAACATCAACTATTTCTGCCTTAAAACTTTCTTTGGAAAAAAAATCGTAGTAAAGCCTTTTAGTCTGCAAACTTATCTACCTCTAGAATTTTTTGAGACAGCATTTTATCTTCATCAAAAACATAGTAAGCCCTGATCTTCTTCCCCTCTAAAGCCTTGGGCAGCCATGTTAGATCGTCCTCCCACATTTTTTCCCAAGGTATCTTATCCATATCGCACCAGAAGGGATCTGCTTCGTCGCTTTCTTTAATTTCCCCTTCCCATTCATCTGTAAAAAATGCTTCCCCGTAAAGTGCATAACCTGAGACAAACTGAAAGTGAAGTTCGGCTCTCTTCTCCGGTTTTATGGGGTTTACATATACCTCTTCCTGGCACTCCCTTATTACCGCATCGTAAAAAGATTCCCCCGGTTCAAGGCGTCCTCCGGGAGCATTAACTTTGCCTGCACCCAAACCTGTCTTTTTTATCATTAAAAGCAGCTTATTATTTTTTTTATCAGATACATAAACCACTACGCCCTTTTCTTCGGGTACCCAATTTTCCCAATCCATGTTTTCGTATTTGTTCATTAAAAAATACTAGCAGTAAATAGACACTCTGTATATGATGTCTTATGCGGAATAAACTTACCGATGAACTTGCAGTCTGCGGTCTTAACGCGGTAATTGCACTGGCAGAATACCATCCTGAACAAATTAACCGGCTCTTCCTTAGGGAAGACATGCTTGAGATGTTTTCTGAACTTTGCAAAAATCTTGCCGAGCGTAAAAGGCCTTACAAATTCTGCGAAGACGAAGAACTGGAAAGAATATGCAAGTCCGTTCATCACCAGGGTATAGTTGCCATGATACACCTGCCTCTTGCTGAATCTTTATCCCGGGAAGAGCTGCATGAGTGGGCAGACAATGGCAGCACCGGCTTTTTATTGTACTCAGTTGGGAATGATCATAACCTGGGTGCGATAATTAGGGCAGCCGCCTTTTTCGACGTAAAGTACATCATACTGCCCGAAGAAGATGCCATGCTTAGCACAAGCGCCTATAGGGTTGCAGAAGGCGGCATGGAGCATGTTGCTATACGCACAGTAAGAAACCCTCGCGCTTTTTTGCGGGAAGCTTCAAGAAAAATAGTAAGCATAGGTGCAGATATTAGGGCCAGGCAAAAAATAGGCAGCTTAAGAAAAATAATTGACGATAAAAAGACAGCAGGCCTTGGCAAGGCAGATAATGATCCCGGCATAATTATAGTCCTGGGTAACGAAGAGTCAGGCCTTCCTCCTGAAATTTTGGAAGTCTGCTCAGTTCTTGTTCGTATACCGGGAACAGGCCTAATGGAAAGCCTTAATGTTTCGCAGGCAGCCTCCCTTTTTATGTACAAGCTTTATGAGTTATAATTTAAGGAAAGTATGAAAAAAGAAAAAGAACTTGATGCCTACGGTAAATACAGGGTAATAAAAAAAAGAGAACGTAACAGTGTATTAATTAGAGTTGCAGGGCCTGTACTGGTTTTGCTTTTCTTTGTCATGTTTACAAATGGAACAATAGTCAGGGATTTAATCAGAAAAGCAAGCGTTGCGGTAGATTCTTATAGAATTCATCAATCCCTGTCTTCGGAAATTCCCAACATGGTAGATGAGAGGGTAGAGCTATTGTCTTTGCTTTTCCGCCTTGCAAGGCGTATTGAGTTTAACGATCCCGATACCGACTACCAATATATATTGAACATGAATTTTCCACAGTATGCCAGGCACGAAGCTGTTGTATATGCCCAGACTCTCCCCGTTAGCCACGATGCAGTTTTTCATTTTGCAATTCATCTTGAAAAGAACATGTTTGGCTCTTTTTCTATTAAAGACATGGATTCCCTCTTACGGGATGAAAGGTGGACAAGGGAGTCGGCGGAAAGATTTCTTCCCCTTCTTAATAGATTTTATCTGGATGTAAATTTTGCCTCCTTCTATCTTAGATGCATAGATTTTTACCGCCTGGAAACCCGGCGTTTTATTGATGAAGTATACAGCCATGTTAATTTTGACTGGTTTTTTCCCTTTAATGATTCTATACAAATGATAACGATTTATTCTCCTTCCAGTACAAGGCACAGTTACAGTGCGATGTTAGGCGAAGAATATGCCTATACCATGATCTCCGGTGACGGTACCTTGCTAATTCAGGAATCTGTTCGTAATTTTGCAAATCCAATTGCACAAAGAATGTATGATGAATACAACAGTTTTAGAGACTGGAGTAATAATTCTTTAAATTCCTATTTGTTTCCCCGGCTTACAACAGGGGAGTCTATGGCAAAGGAATATGTTACAAGGGCATATACCATACTTTACGAAGCAGAACACGGCAGAATGGCATTGCCTCTCTTGCTGACAGAAAGGGGCAGGGGCTTTACATACATAGAAGAAGTGTACGCATTAATTAGTCCTTATGAAGTTGCCGAACAGAGCAACATGGAATTGATCCGTGCCATTACAGGGCAAAACACAGAGATAGGGCAGGAAATTAATTTAACAATTACAGGTAGGAATTTTCGTTGGCATATTTTGAACAGTACCGATGTAAATATAAATGAATTTATTCCTGTATATACCAGTGTCGTATACCGTACCGAAACAGGCGATGCCATTCTTCTTGATAATTCCATACTGCTTGTAGATCTGGGTGAAGATACATTCAGAAGGGGTTACAGGAGATATGCCAGAATCCCCCTTTCGTAAAAGCTAACCCCCTCCCACTACAGGGAGTATGTCTATTCTGTCATCCTGTTTTATGAGGGCATTGGCTCCTCCAAGCTGCATTATATGGCGGCCGTTTATCAGGATAAGGGTGTCTTTATTAAACTTCACTTCGCCGTCTTTTCCTGCTTCGCTGTAGATTTTCTCTTTAAATTTTCCGCCAAAATGTTCACAGAGAGTGTTAAGCAATAGACCTGCATTTTTCTCATAAGGCAGTTCCAGCTCTTTACAGCCGCTTATGTCCCTTATCCCTGAATAAAAATGTATCTTCATAATTTTTATTCATTTTAACATAAAAATAAAAAGCTTGTCAAAAAAGGTGTAGAAAGTCCCTGCATACATGGTATAATAAAATAATTGATGAAAGAATCAGGAGGTTCCATGTCACATAAAATCAATGATTTAATCGATAAAAGACGGAGTATCAGAAAGTATAAATCTGATAAGCCTGCAACAAAAGAGCAGCTAAAAAAATTATTAGAGGCAGCCATGTCGGCCCCTTCTGCACGCAATACCCGTCCCTGGGAATTTATTGCCGTCACAAACCCGGCAGTCCTTGAGGAAATTCATGTCATACACAGCCATGCAGGTATGTGTGTAAGTGCCGGAGCTGCCATTGTTGTTGTTGCAGTTCCCCCAAAAGACGACTTCCCCTACGAGTTTTATTCACAGGACTGCGGAGCTGCAGCCCAGAACATACTTCTGGAAGCTGTGCACATGGGTCTTGGTACCTGCTGGTGCGGTGTATACCCTGTAAAAGAAAGAGTGGCAGGCTTTAGGAAGCTCCTAAACATAAGTGAAGAAAAAATTCCCTTCTGCGTGATAGCCGTTGGCACTCCTGATGAAAACCCGGAAAAAAAGGGATTTTATGACGAATCGAAAGTAAGTTTTGTGGAGTAAAAATGAGCCATGGTCTAAACCTAAATCGTCTTTCTTATGTTGACGATTATCTAAAACGTATTGTAAATGAAGGTAAAGTAGCAGGAGCCTCCGGTCTTATAATGAGGAGAGGAGAAGATGCCTACCTTTCCAGCTTTGGCCAAAGAGATATGGAAAAAAAGGCAGCCTTAAAAAATGATGACATCTACAGAATCTGGTCTATGACCAAGACTGTTACCATTACTGCAGCAATGACCCTTTACGAAAGAGCTCTCTTTCGTCTCCATCAGCCCATTGCCGATTTTCTCCCTGCCTTTAAAGATGTAAAAGTTGCAGAGCAGGATCCAAGAGGTATGGTTAAACTGGTTGATTCCAAAAGACCAATTACCTTTGAGCATCTTTTTACAATGACATCAGGTATACCTTATCCGGGGGAATTTTCTTATCCCGGAAGGATAATGATGGAATCCAACAAACAGGCTGCCAAAGATGCAGAACAGGGAAAAGAATGGAATACAGCCAGAATGATAGACGAAGCTGCAAAAGCCCCCCTCTGCTTTCATCCGGGAGATCAATGGCTTTACGGCTTTTCCCATGATGTACTTGGCCGTCTTATAGAGGTGATTTCCGGAAAATCCCTTGGCGAATATTTTTCAGAAACTATCTTTAAACCCCTTGGGATGAAAGATACCGCTTTCTTTGTACCAAAGGAAAAAAGCGAACGCGTAGTAAAGCCCTACCGCCTTGGCGAGAAAGGGCTTGAGGAAGTTGAAGGTTCTTATAGTGACTTTGCAAGAGAGAAAGCGCCTGCTTATGAATCCGGCGGCGGCGGTTTATGCTCTACGATTAATGACATGGCTCAGTTTGCAAGTATGCTATTGCAGAATGGTAAGTATAAAAATGAGCGCATACTCTCACGAAAAACCATAGAGCTAATCTCTTCCAACCATTGCGACTTAGACATTCTTGAGCCCTCCTTTTTTAACCACATGAGAGGTTACGGTTACGGGCTTGGTGTAAGGACCATGCTGAACCCGGCCATTGCAGGACTTAACGGCACTGTAGGCGAATGGGCGTGGGATGGATTAATGGGCACTTACTATCTTGTTGATCCAAAAGAAGATATGATAGCCCTCTTCTTCATACAGCTTATGTCAGATATTAACGATCAGCTTCAAAGAGGTTTTATCCAAACTGTCTATAGCACTATAGATGACTAGGTGAGCTAGTAATCATCACGGCTTAGGGGATTGCCTATACGAACCCCTTCGCCTATGAATTCTACCCTTGCTCCGTCTATCAAAATTTGGACAGAGTTAATAGATGGGAACTCTGTTACTGTAAAGACTACTTGCCTGATCTGCTCACGTAAACCTTCTGCGCCAAAGACATTGTACTGGAATTCTTCATTAAAAGAGACATGAGCTACATCTCCCCTAAGCACTGCAGACTGCAGCCTTGAGTTTACAGGTATCATGGTCATCATGCCCCTTTCCATTTCACTTGCTGTTGGTCCTGCTAGCAGTGCATTTAAGGAGTCGTTTAGGGGAGAGGCTGATTGTGGTAATCTGCGATTTGTTCTTATCCTGTGTATGTTGCCTATGTTATCGACCTGGACTAAGTATATGTAACGGTCATGCAGTTCCTCAGCAGGAGCCGGTGCTGTCGCTGCAGGCGGAGGAGCTGCTGCCGGAGCAGGGGCTGCCGTAGGTGCCGGACTTGCCGCAGGGGATGTTGTTGCAGTCGGAGCCGAACTTGCCGACGGAGCAGGGGCTGCCGCTGAAGGAGCCGGCGATGTTGCCGGATTGGGTGTCGGTAGCGCCGAAGGAGCCGGTGCTTCTTCTGCTTCATCCGGCTGTGCTGAAAACTCCCTCTGAATAACTTCTACACCTCTAAAGATATTGTCCATATTAACTATAAAAAGAAAAAGAATTATAACGATAAAAAGGAGCCAAAAAGCAGTAGCTCCGGAGATGCCCTTTCCCTTCTTTCTTCTGGGACTGCTTCTGGAACTGCGTTTCGCTGTCTTTCTTTTTGCGATTTTTGTATTGTTTACTACCGGAGTTCTCCGGCTTACACTGCTGCGGGCTGCCACACTTTAATGATCGGCAAAATTTAACTTAATCTTCATTTCTATAGCTCCTCTCAGCTTTTCTTATGCTTCTTATCCGCTTTGCCTTTAATCTCTCTTCTCTTGCTGCCTTACTCGGTTTTGTAGCATGGCGTATCTTGTTTAAGCGTGCAGCACTTATTATCAGTGCTTCCATACGATTATATGCACGTTCCAGATTCAAATGCTGGGATCTTTCTTCGTTTGAATGTATTAAAAGTTCTCCCTCTTTTGTTATTCTCGAGGAAAGTTTATCTTTTAGCATGTCTTTTTCTTCTTGCGAAAGGCCGTAAAGCTCATCCAGCTTTATACGGAGGCTGACCCTGGTGTTTACCTTGTTAACATTCTGACCTCCCGGTCCTCCGGAACGGGAAAAATCAACATTGGAAAAACGATATATTGATTGCCTTAATTGTAATGTATCCACTGGCTTCCCCCTATAATTTTTATATACAATAACATAACATGAAGAAAAGAGGGAGATATGGCACGAATTATAGTTCAGGAAGCAGAAGAAATTTTAGACAAGGAATTCCCTGTATTGGATAAAGGCTTTGTTAGGCTTGTAGATTATATGGGAGGAGACTCCAGGGTAGTTCAGTCCGCCAGGGTTTCTTATGGAGAAGGAACCAAAAGTTACAGGGAAGACGCTGCACTTATAGACTACCTCTTAAGAAATTCTCACACCAGCCCCTTCGAACAGGTAGTGCTTACCTTCCATATAAAGCTCCCAATCTTTATAGCCCGCCAATGGGTAAGGCACAGGACTGCCAGGTTAAACGAAATTTCAGGACGTTACTCAGTAATGAATGACGACTTCTATGTTCCCGCAGCACAAGACATGGCCCTTCAAAGCAAAGACAATAAACAGGGACGCTCCAATGAAGAGCTTGACCCTAAACTTGCAGAGGAGATACGCCTTTCCTTTACAGAAGGACAGAGTTCTTCATATTCATCTTACAGCTCCTTAATTGAGCAGGGGCTTGCAAGAGAACTTGCCAGGATCAACCTTCCCCTGTCCATGTATACTGAATGGTATTGGCAGATGGATTTGCACAATCTTTTTCACTTCTTAAAACTACGCCTTGATCTCCATGCTCAAAAAGAAATACGCCTTTATTCAGAAGTGCTTTTGGAAATTGCCAGGAAAGTAGCTCCGCTATCCTGCTTCTCCTTCGAAAACCATGTTTTAAAAGGTGTGCGTTTTTCCGGTGAAGAAATGGATGAACTCCGCAAGCGCTTGAACGGGCAAGAGGGGGATATGCCGCAAGAAGAAAAAAAGCTTTCCGGAAAAGCTCTGGAACGCCTGGAAGAAAAAATAAAAAGCGGCAGGCAGCTTTAAAGGAGAGATAATGAGCGGCTTTACACTTGAAGAGCTTTCCATTAATGCATGGCCGGCATTGCAGACTATAGTTTACGATGGCTGGGTTTTAAGAATGGCAGACGCCTATGCACACCGCGCAAATTCCATAAGCCCTATTTACCCCTCAAAATTAGAAATTGAAGAAAAAGTAAAGTACTGTGAGGAACTTTATAATAGGCACAGTATACCTGTGGCTTATAAGTTAACTAGCTATGATGAACATAAAAAGCTGGACGAATTTTTAACAAAGCGGGGTTATAGCTTTGTTAACGAAACTTCATTACAGATCTGCGATATAAAAGCAGCTCTGGAAAGTCTTGCTTCTATGCCTCCAGTTGAAGGTATAATAGTTTCAAATACTTTTTCCGTATCCTGGATACAAAGTGCAGCCCTTCTTACCAATACTCCTGAAAAATTTATTCCCGTTTTTAAACAAATCTTGGCTAATATAAAACCTGAAAAAATAGTTGTTCAAAAGGAAATGAATGGAAAAATAATTGGCTGCGGCTGCGGTGTCATAGAAAGAAATCATGTAGGCATTTACGACATTGCCGTACAGGAAGATTTCCGCCGCCGCGGTTTTGGCAGGGAAATTGTCAAAGCTATCCTTGCCGAAGCTTTGAAGAGAAATGTAGAAAAGACTTACCTTCAGGTAATGTTAAACAATGCTGCTGCTCTTAGCCTTTATGGAAAAATGGGCTATAAAGAAACTTACAGATACTGGTACAGAAAACGAGTATAGATTTTAGTCCCTGTATTCAGGTGCCGGCAGTCTATCCAGCACGGAGGAGATTATCCTTTCAGGTTGTATCCCTCTAACCATGGCATCGGGAGCAAGAAGGAGGCGCTGCCTGAATACGGGCGGTGCCATTTCTTTAACATCCTCGGGAATTACATAATCACGGTTCCTGACTGCTGCCAAAGCCTGGGATGCCCTATATAAGGCAAGGCTGCCGCGTGGTGAAACCCCTGCTCTTAGAGCAGCGTCCTGCCGCGTGGCATTTACAAGTGCCAATAGATAGTCCTTTACCTGGCTATCCATGTGTATCTGGGTTATGCTCTCCTGTATTGAAAGAACTTCCTCTGCAGAAACTACCTGTTTTAAGTCTGTTACCGGATGGCTGATTCTCCTCTGACTTTCAAGCATAAGAGATTCAGACTCTGTGTCAGGGTAGCCAATTGATAATGTAAAAAGAAAGCGGTCCTTTTGAGCTTCAGGTAAAGGGAAAGTTCCCTCGTATTCAACAGGATTCTCTGTTGCCATTACAAAAAAGGGTTCCGGTAAAGCCATACGGTTCCCGTCTATGGAAATCTGAGCCTCTGCCATGGCTTCAAGCAGTGCGCTCTGGGTTCTGGGAGTTGCCCTGTTAATCTCATCAACCAAGACAAATTGGTTTACAACAGGTCCCGGTCTGTATTCAAATTTGCCTGTATCTGCCTTCCAAACGGAAACTCCAAGTATATCTGCCGGCAGGAGATCGGGTGTGCATTGAATTCTGGCAAAACTAAGGCCCAAACTTGCCGCAAAAGCCCTGGCAAGTATGGTTTTTCCGGTTCCGGGAACATCTTCCAAAAGAATATGACCCCTTGCAAGAAAAGCAGCAATTATTTTTTCTATAACTGCACTTTTTCCAAGAAAAACCTGTTCTATATTACTTTGAACTTTGGCTGCAAAAGCTGCTGCCGGAATATTTTTGGTATCATCACTCATTATGATTATTGTATAAGTATAATAAAATTATTACAAGTTAAGGATGGATGATTAAAACTATCTTGCTCATTAAAGTTTAATTGGATACTCTATTAATGAATGCAGCGCTTATTTAGTTTAATTAAAAATATCTCGGCAATACTCCTGTCCGGCGAAGTAAAGCAGCTCGAAAATTCTCTGCTTTCCGCAATGGAGTTAATGGCTCTTGCTGCCGGTGTAGATCGCATGTATATATGGAGAAGTATGATCATTGACGGCAAAGCCTGCTATAAGCAGAATTACCAATGGTTATGCAAGGACTGCAATTTTAACAATCTGCTCTCTGTTACAGGCAAAAACTATTTTGAAGCCATTCCCGAATGGGATGACATCTTTTATAAGGGTAAAGAACTAAATGGACCTATATCGCTCTTAAGCAAAACCCAAAGGGAATTCCTCCACCGTTTTGATATAAAATCCCTTTTGTTAATTCCTATTTTTTTACAAAATAAGTTCTGGGGTTTTGCAAGTTTTGACGATTGCAGCAGAGAAAAGGTTTTTCCCGAAGATGAGCTGATAACCCTTCGTTCAGGCTGCCTCCTTCTTGCAAACACAATAATGAACAATTCCAACAATGCGATTATAGAAACCCGTATGCGCCAGCAGGAAATAATGTCCGATATCTCCGGAAGTTTTATTTCAAGAGAGGCAATGGATATACTCATTGTAGATGCTTTAAGGCGCATGGGCGAATTTATGAATGTCTGCAGGGTCTTAACTGCAAAAATGGACGAAGAGGGAAGCGGGAGTCAGATTATTCACACCTGGCTTGCATCAGATAACTGGCGTCCAAAATCTGCAAATTCCAGAATTAAGGAACTTGTGCGGCAGGCTTTTCCCAATACCATACCAGTGACAGGTTTTTTAACAGCTTTATGCTGCAATAATATTGACAATGAATACTCAGGAAGGTACAGGGAGTTTTCCGAACTGGACATTAAGTCTTTTATATGGGCACCTATTTATGTAGACGGAAATTTATGGGGACTTTTAAGTGTAGAAGACTGCTTCCATGAAAGGCAGTGGACAGAAAGTGATGTACAGCTTGTAGGAACTGTAAGCAGTGCAATAGCCGGCGCTGTGGCAAGGGATTTAATTGACAAGGCAAGAACAGAGGCAATGGAGCAGGCTTTTAAGAACAGCGAGGCAAAGGGTCACTTCCTTGCCAATATGAGCCACGAAATGCGTACGCCAATGAATGCAATTATAGGCATGACGGCAATAGGAAAAAGCTCTAAAGATATAGTTAAAAAAGATTATGCCTTTGAAAAAATCGAAGATGCCTCCACCCACCTTTTGGGTGTTATAAACGATGTACTGGATATGTCAAAAATTGAGGCAAATAAACTTGAACTCTCCAATGTAAATTTTAACTTTGAAAGAATGCTGCAAAAAGTATTAAGCGTAATTTCTTTTAGAATTGACGAAAAAAAGCAGAAGTTTTCTTCAGAGATTGACAAAAATATACCACCCTTCCTTTTAAGTGATGATCAAAGACTTTCACAGGTAATAACAAATCTTCTTTCCAATGCTGCAAAATTTACGCCTGAGGAGGGCAGTATAAAGTTATGCGCAAAACATGCGGGTTTTAATGATGGAATACATACCATTCAGATAGAGGTAAGCGATACGGGCATAGGTATCACCAGAGAACAGCAGGAAAGGCTCTTTAACTCATTTGAGCAGGCAGAAAGCAGTACTTCCCGTAAGTTCGGCGGCACAGGACTTGGGCTGGCTATCTCAAAGCGTATAGTAGAGTTAATGAATGGCAGCATCTGGATTGATTCAGAACCCGGCAAGGGCTCTACCTTTGCATTTACCATAGAAGCTAAAGAAGGCCAGCCAAAAGAATCCCCTGAGGAGATGGCAAAAAAACATGGCGTAGATGACTTTTCTTCATTCCATGTGCTCCTGGCAGAGGATATAGAAATTAACAGGGAAATTTTAATAACCCTGCTTGAACCAAGCCGTCTCAATATTGATTGTGCTGTAAATGGTAAAGAGGCAGTAGAAATGTACAAGGCCAATCCAGGCAAGTACAATCTCATTCTCATGGACATACACATGCCCGAACTTGACGGCTACGACGCCTCCCGTCAAATTAGAGAGTACGAAAATGCAATGGAGTTTTCGGAGCCTGGCAACAATGCAATGAAGTTTGCACAGCCTGTCAACAATGCAATGGAGTTTTCGGAGCCTGGCAACAATGCAATGAAGTTTGCACAGCCTGTCAACAATGCAATGGAGTTTTCGGAGAAAACTCCAAAGCTATTATTGGAACGGCGGAAAGCCGTTCCAATAATAGCAATGACCGCCAATGTGTTCAGGGAAGACATAGAAAAATGCCTTGCCTCCGGCATGAACGATCACCTAAGTAAACCCCTGGACATGGAAGATGTAATGGCAAAATTAAGGATATATCTTAAAACACTTGTTTAATTAAGTTTTATAAGTTAAATTATATCATGCCAATCAGAATAAGGGCTATTTTTGCAATTATTCTTACTAGTCTGCTAATTATTTTGTTCAGTGTTTTTGCCGGCATCAACTACGTAAGAAGCAACATTGAAAGATCCCAGGAAACAGACCTCATGTTGGTTGCAAACATAGCAGATCATTTTATCAGCAGCGAACTGGAACTTCTTAAACTTAAAGCAGGCAAAATTTCTGACCTTCTTCTTGCTTCCCGGGAAGATTACTGGCAAGAACTGCTGGCTTATCAGGAAAGTTTATACCCGGAATTCATAGGAATGGCAGTGATTAGCGATGATGGCAGCCTTATCGCCCACATAGGAGAACAGCCGGCACCTTCCAACATAATAACAAATCACTACCATGCAGAGGCCTTTAGAGGCATAAGCTCTTTTTCTACAACCTACCCGACAGAATACGGAATGGTTTTTTATCTTTCTTCACCTATTAGCAGTGACAGGATACTGCTTCTTACCCTTCCTGGAATGTATTTCAGTCAGAGGGTCTCCACATTTGTTATATGGAATACAGGGCATATTTTTATGACAGATGCAAACGGTATTATTATTGCCAACCTACGCGAGAGCTGGGTACAGGACAGGCAGAACTTTTTTGAACTTGCAGAAACCGATGATGTATACCTCGAAGTTGCCGCTGTTCTAACGCGTATAGTACAGGGTGAAATCGGAGTAGGCTATTTCCCCATGGCTGGGGTCCCGCGCTTGTGTGCATTCAGACCTATAAGCGGCTCAAACGAAGGCTGGCGTATGGGAATAATTGCGCCCCTGCCTGAAAGCCCCTTTAGGGATATTGATAGCGGCCTTATTGTTGTCGGTCTTGTTGCATTCGCCCTTAGCATTATAGTCGCTGCAGTTGCGTCTAACTTTGTAAAAAAACCTTATGAGCAAATTGCCGCATTAAAAGAGGAAGCTGAAGCTAACTCCATGTACAAGAGCATCTTCCTTGCCAATATGAGCCATGAAATGCGTACTCCCATGAATGCTATTATTGGAATGACATCCATAGGTAAAAATTCTCCGGATTCAGAAAAGAAAAATTATGCTTTTGAAAATATAGAAAATGCATCTAACCATCTCCTTGGCGTAATTAACGATGTTCTTGATATGTCCAAGATAGAGGCAAACAAGCTGGAACTTTCCAACGAAGTTTTTAATTTCGAAAAAATGCTGCACAAAATTACTGACGTAATGACCTTAAACATTCATAAAAGAAAGCAGGATTTTTCCATTCAAATTGATAAAAGCATACCCCCCTTCCTTATAGGGGACGATCTAAGGTTGTCTCAGGTAATTACAAACCTGCTTTCCAATGCTGCCAAGTTTACACCGGATGGAGGCAGAATAAGTCTTAATGCAAGGCATCTGGGTGAAGAGAATGGAATACATACTATTCAAATAGATGTAAGCGATACAGGCATAGGCATTAGCGAAAAACAACAGGCAGGTATTTTTAGAGTTTTTGAGCAGGCAGAAAGCGGGACCTCCCGCAAGTTCGGCGGTACAGGTCTTGGACTCTCAATTTCCAAACGTATAGTGGAATTAATGGGAGGCAGTATATGGATTAACTCCGAACTGGGAAGCGGCAGTACATTTAGTTTTACCATTAAGGCGGAGTCAGGCAGCGGAGAAAACGGGATCGCTCTCGCTGCCGATGTTAATATAAGTAATTTCCGCCTCCTTGTAATTGATGACAGCCGGGAAATTCTAAACTATTTCTGCGAAATAATGGAAAGCCACAATATTCACTGTGATGCAGCCATTAGCGGAGAAGAAGCTTTTGCACTAATCGAAAAGAACGGACCTTACGATATTTATTTTGTCGATTGGCAGATGCCTATTATGGATGGAATGGAAATCTGCCGCAGATTAAAGCAAATGGAAAAAGATAACCCGGAGAACAGATCCATTGTAATAATGATATCTGCTTATCACTGGGACAGTATAAAAGAAGAAGCAAAAGATGCAGGAATAGACAGATTCCTTCCAAAACCCATTTTCCCTTCGGCTGTTATAGATGCCATTAATGTCTGTCTTGGCAGCAGTAATATTAAGTACATAAAAGACAAAGCGCATGAAGCTGTACACAGTAACTTTGAAAACTACAATCTTCTTCTTGTAGAGGATGTAGAGATAAACAGGGAAATTGTTATGGCGCTTCTTGAAGAAACAAAGTTGAACATAGATTGTGCCGAAAACGGTCTTATTGCCGTAGAAAAATATACCCAGGCGCCGGACAAGTACAATTTAATTTTCATGGATATACAAATGCCGGAAATGGACGGTTACGAAGCCACCCGCCGTATAAGAGAGTTCGAAAAATCCCTCTATAATACAATGGAGCCTACGCAGCCAGTAGATCCCACTGTCAACAATGCAATGGAACGGCGGAAAGCCGTTCCAATTATAGCAATGACCGCTAACGTATTCAAAGAAGATGTTGATAGGTGTCTTGCCGCCGGAATGGATGACCACCTGGGTAAACCCCTGGATATAAATGATGTCCTTTCCAAGTTAAGAATGTATCTTTTAAATACATAGTTAAATACCAAGAAGGAGCATGTAATGAAAAAGTTTTTAGTTTTTGTTTTGGTTTTGTTTATGATAGGAGGTCTTTTTGCTCAGACAAGACCGGAACACAGGTGGCTCCTTGGAACCTGGGCAACCCGCATTGATTACGGCGGAGGAGACTACGAAGAATTTATCTGGACTTTTAATGACAATGGTACAGGCAGATGGCAATTAAACGAAGTATATAGAGGTCAGAGGTACGAAGAGTCCTTTAACTTCCTCTTTTCTCTGGATGGGATTGAGCTTTACATGTTCATAGAGGAAGATGGCTATATTGATTATGAAGTTTTTCAGGTACACCGTATTAACGATCAGAGAATGATTATAAATGATTGGGGTGATGTACTAGACTTTAGAAAAAGATAGTTCTGATCTAAAAACCGGAGTTCCCTCTCTTCGCCCTTCACAGGCAAAGAGGGAACTGTCTTTGTATGTCCATAGCTCTACATTATTTCCCGGCATTACTTCGCCAAGGTAATTTATATCAAGACCTATACTCCCTGCTTCGCAAAGGGAATGCACCTCTATAAGGTCCTGTATCCATTGTATATAACGGGCATTATTAACATGAGCAAAATAGTCAATATCAGAATATGCGGCTGTCCTTTCAGAAGTCTTTACAAGATCTTCCCTTGGGTTTAGGGAAGCAGGTCCCTCCGGGTAGGCGTCAATTCCATCATTATGGGGAAGGGCTTCCATTAAGGCCTGAGCTCTAATTGGGCGCCTTCTTTCCACATCCATAATAAGCCAGGCAGCTCTTCCGCGTACTGCTGTCTTTCCTTCCTCATCTTTTATACAGTAATCCCTTAGTGCAAATAACTTATCCCACTTCCTTGGCCAGGTGCTTACTTCTATGTTCTCCCTGTAAAGGGGGCGGCGTTCTACAGAAAGCGAAAGCCTTGAGAGTATCCATGCGTAACCCATCTTCCTCATTGCCTCGCGTCCCACCCCAAGGCTCTCCGCATGGCTTATTGCAACTTCCTGGAAGAAGTCGAATATGCTCCACAAGGTTAAGCGATCACTGCCGTCTATATTACCAAATCTTACAGGTATCTTTTCTTTCCAGATGTTTATTACTTCGTTCACAGTCTTTTTATAGTATATTTATTTGAATTTTTCTACAGCTTTGACGAGTAGGGGGAAGTGGGGTATAATAATGGAGATAAGCCTCTTGGGATAAATATGAATAAAAAATTTCTATTTGCTTTGTTGTTAATATTCAAAATTTCACTTATTTTTTCATGTTCAGGGAGAACACAATATATGTTATTTAATAATGACGATGAAATGGCATCAAAACGATTTGAACAGATACTCAAGATATTATTAAGTGAAGATAAGGAAGCATTAAGAGCATTATTTTCAACAAGAGCTCTCCAAGAAGCAAAACAAATTAATGAGTATATAGATTCTATATTTATTTTATTTCAAGGTGACATTTTATCGTGGGGAAAAGCCGGAGGTGTAATAGTTGATCAATCTTTTCGTTCTGGCGATAGATTAAAAGAAGTGAAGTCATTTTTTACTATTGATATAAATGAGCAAAATCACATTATATTTATTCTGGATTATACTGAAGATACAGCTAATCCGGAAAACGTAGGGCTTTATAGTTTACGAATGATAAAAGAAGAAGACAGAGAAACTGAATGGGGTTTTTGGCAGGATATGGCACTTCCGGGTATTTATATTCCTTAGATTTGATTTCTATAAATTAATGTATTGTTCATTTTTATTATTTGAACTAGCTTACCCTCAGCCTTTGACGAGTAAGAAGTAGCAGGGTACAATAAATATATCAGGCGGCTAATATGAAAAAAGTATCATTTAGTTTTTTTTTCGTGGCGATGGCAATAATCCGAATAAATGCAAATAATTCCATAGAGCAGAATTTATATGCAGGTTATTATATAGATGAGGTAATTAATTTGTTGGGAGAGCCGACATCTGATATTTTAAGGGTGATCAATGAAAACTATAGAGCTTATGAGCATGAGCCCCGTTACTATTTATATTTTTCACAAGAAGAATTAAGAAATTCTGTAATTATTAGAATTGTTGAATGGAAAATAAAACATTCTACTATCCTTGTTTGGGGTACTCATAATCAGGATGGATGGATAGTTTTTAGCTCATTAAGATGGCCTGACTATATAGTTTTTTAGAGACCCTGTTGCATAAGCCTTTATTATGCTAGAATAAGCTGTATGGCAAATTACAAGATAAGTTTGATTACAGGTGAAAAGCAGCTAGAGATTAGAGAACAGGAGCTAAAGCAGCCAAAGACTAATCAGGTTTTACTTAAAATAGAAGCCTCTGCAATTTGCACGCTGGAGCAAAGGCTATACAGGGGGGTACTAAAAAATTATCCCTTTGCAGGAGGGCACGAGGCTGCAGGTAGTATAGTATCGGTGGGGGAAAATGTCGCATACCTTAAAGAGGGAGACCGCGCTGCCATCAGGCTCCTCACCAACTGTGGTGAGTGTTACTACTGCCGTAGTGGCCTGGAAAACCAATGCGAGGTTTCCTTCCGTGCTATGACCCACGAGGGTGTAAATGGCCCGGGCGGGCTTTCTGAGTACATGCTCGTCGATTCCCGCGCTGTTTTTAAACTGGATCCAAATGTAAATATCCACCATGCAGCTCTTGCCGAACCGCTCGCCTGCTGTATACACAGCGTCAGGAATGGTGTAATAGAACTTGGGGATGATGTAGTTGTCCTTGGTGTTGGTGTAATGGGCGCTCTTCATATTGCTCTTGCCAAGATGCAGGGCGCAAGAGTCATTGCCTGCGAAGTAGATACTGCAAGGCTTGAAGTTGCCAGAGCAATGGGAGCGGACATCACTATAAATTCCAAAGAACTAAACGCTGTAGAAAAAGTAAAAGAACTAACAGAAGGCAGGGGAGCAAATGTAACTTTCTGCACAGCAGCTCTTTCTGCACTTGCTGCTGATGCGATCAAGATGACTGCAAAGCGGGGCAGGGTAGTGCTCTACTCATCCTTTCATCCAAACGATCCTGTCTCTCTTGATCCCAATGCACTTCATTATTCAGAGATGATCCTGACAGGCTCTGTAAACCCCGGAATAAAAGATTTCCAGACCGCTATACGTCTTCTTTCTCTAGGGCTTATCAAGATAGATAAAATGATTTCGGCTTCTTACCCACTGGATAAAATTAACGAAGCTTTTGAAAAGGCAATACTGCCGGGTACTTACCGGGTCTTGATCGATTTCTAACATTAAATGAGGTTGTTATGGGAATAAAGCATAGGTTAAATCACATCTTCCTTCCTAACGGAAGAACCTTTATTCTTGCCATAGATCATGGCGCAAATTTCAATGTACTGCCGGCAATGAGAGAGCCAGGAAAATTAATACGCCAATGTGCCGGTGCAGGAGTGGATGCCTTCCTTGTATCACCCGGTCTGCTTGATAAATTTGCTCAAGACTTTTTGGGCAAGGGGATCATACTTAGGATAGACGGCGGAGTGTCCATGTTAAGCCAGGAACCCAAACCCCTGCAGACAGTTGTAGACCCTGAGGAGGCAATTTTTGCCGGTGCCGATGCTCTTGTTACAATGAGCTTCCCCGGCTCCAGATTCGAAAGCGAAAGCCTTGGTGCAGTTGCACGCAATATTCAAAAAGCGCATCGCATGGGCCTGCCTGTTGTGGTAGAAGCACTGCCCCGCGGCTTCGAAGGCGGCGATGATTCCCGCACTCCCCAGAATCTGATCTTCGCCTGTCGCCAGGCTGCTGAGCTTGGCGCGGATATAGTAAAGACTGCCTACACAGGCAGTGTAGAAACAATGAGGGAGCTAACTGAATCTGTTTTTGTTCCCGTTGTAATTCTTGGAGGCTCTACTAAACTTAGCGAAGAAAAATTATTCCAGGAGATCAGGGATGCACTGGACGGCGGGGCTGCGGGTATTGCAATAGGCAGAAATATCTGGGGGCACGAGAATCCCGCCCTTTACAGCAAAGTAATTTCAAAGTTAATTCATGAAGACCTTGGAGTTGAAGATGCATTAAAGGAGCTGCGTTCAGGTGTTTAATATCTCAAAGAAAGTAAAACCCTATCTATTCTTACTGCCAATTTTGTTCTTTGCTTTTTCATTTAGCTACTATCCCTTTGCCAGAACTTTTCTTTACAGTTTTTCCAGGGTAAACTTCCGCGGAGATATAATGGAGTTTACCGGCCTAAGAAATTTTGAAAGACTTTTCAGCGACCCCATCTTTTTCACTGCCCTTGGAAATACCCTTAGGCTTACTGCCTTTGTTGTTCCGCTCATCCTTGGCATCTCTTATGCCCTCGCCCTCCTTGCAGAGAAGAAACGCAGAGCAGGTTTTATTTACGAAACCATGTTCATCATACCCATGGCAGTTTCCATGGCAGCGGCATCGCAGATTTTCCGTATGTTGCTGGAACCTAACATGGGCATACTAAACCACTGGCTTGGTTTGGACATAGGCTGGTTTACCGATCCCGCTTATGCTCTTTGGGGTATCATCATGGTTTGTGTATGGATAGGAGTCCCCTTCGATTTTCTTTTGTTCCTCTCTGCACTAAGGAATATCCCAACCCAGTTAATAGAGGCATCTGATCTGGACGGAGCCGGCTTTTTCAGAAAGCTCTTTCAGGTAAAGGTACCAATGACAACTCCCACCATACTCTTTGTCATATGTACCAATGTGGTGCTTGCTATGATGACTGCCGCACCTGTGATGATTATCACCGGAGGGCAGCCGGCGCACTCTACAACTACTTTGGTTTTTATGATGTATATTGCAGGTTACCAGTCGTCTAACTACAGCCTTGCTGCGGCATACAGCATGATAACTTTTATTCTTACCTTTGGTCTTGTTGTTATGGCCTTTGTACTTGAGAAGAAGAGGGTACATTACCAATGAGTACGTTACACTATAAATTACTTAATAAAAGGCAGAGAACTTTTGCATCAGATATCTTTATCTCCCTTATAGCTATTGCTGTGGGTGTAATAATAGTATTTCCTGTGATCTACTGTGTAGCCATTGCATTCAAGGCAAGACCTGAACTTACTGTCTTTCCACCTACTGTACTTCCAAACAGCTTTACCTATTTTGAAAATTTCGAAAATGTTTTCCGTGTAGCACCCATGATGCGCTTTATGCTCAATACTTTTATTGTTGCCGCTATGGGCTGTACTCTAAGAATAGGTTTTGCCATCCTTGCAGCCTACGCTTTTACATACTTTAGCTTTCCCGGTAAGACCTTCCTCTTTGGGCTCATCCTTGGGACTATGATGCTTCCCTCAGACACCCTGGTTGTAACAAACTACCTTACGATAATACGTTTTAATATGCTGGATAATTACTTTGCCATGACCATTACAGGTCTTGTTGGAGCATCTCAGATGTTCATGCTCAGGCAAAACATGAAGTCCATACCCCTCTCTTACAGGGATGCCGCATTCATAGACGGCTGTGGGGATCTACGCTATCTTTCATTGATGGTCATCCCATTTGCAAGACCTGTGATCCTCATACTCATGGTACAGTCTTTTATTTCTTTTTGGAATGCCTATCTCTGGCCCCTCCTTGTAACAACCCGCATAGAAATGAGAACCGTGCAGATAGGTGTTGCCATGCTGACAAACCCACTGGAAACTAATTTTACCCTGGTGCTTGCGGCGGTGACTATTATTTTAATTCCTTCCTTTATACTGTTTATTTTTCTAAGGTTGGTTGTGGTAAAGGGAATTGAATCGGGAGCTTTAGTTGGCTAAAGTGATGTCCGTTTAATCAAAATTTAACATTTGAATGTTAAAATAAATCATTGGAGGATATTATGAAAAAAATCAGTTTTATAGGATTAGTGCTTATTTTTCTCGTTCTTGGACAAGGCCTTTTTGCAACCGGTGGAAATCAGCAGGATGCAGGCGGGCATATCACTTTGCAGTTCTGGCATTCAATGACAGACAATGCCGGCATTGCCTTTGATACCTATGTCAGGGAGTTTAATGCAGGTCCCGGTGCTGCAAGAAACATTACAGTCGAAGCTGTATTCCAAGGTCAGTATGCCGATGCAACCGCAAGGCTGCGCCCCCTCTTAATGACAAGGCAGGTTAATGCCCTTCCTGACATCATGCAGATAGACGCAACCGGCATTGTCGATTATATGACTTCAGAATTTGCCTTTACTGTAGATGATGCAATGGCAAGAGACAGGAGCTTTAACCTTAACCAAATTATGGAAGCTCCATTAAGAGCATGGAATTATGGCGGCCGTCAGCTTGGCCTTCCTGTTTCTGCATCAACAACTATCATGTACTACAATAAATCAATTCTCGATGCTGCAGGAGTTGCCAACCCGCCCACAACCTTTGACGAAATTATCGAAGTATCAAGAAGGCTGCCTGCCAACAATGTAAATAACCAGCGCCTTACTGCCTATGCCAATCAACCTAACACACCCCTGCTTGCAAACTGGATAGGTCAGATACCCGGCCGCGGCGGAGTAAACTCTTCCTATGTTGTAAATGAGCGTAACGGAAGGGATGGAGATGCCACAAGACTAGTAGCCGACACAGAGGGAACACTCTTAACTTTCCTCCGTGCTTGGCAGAACATGTACAATGCAGGTGCATTATTAAATGTATCTGCCAGCTTAACCAATTTATTCCTTACAGAGCAGATAGTATTTTTAACTGCCTCAACAGCATCTTTAACAAGTCTTCTGGATCAGATAGACGGACGCTTTGAGCTTGGTGCAGCTTACTTCCCCCGTATTAACAGTGCGTCCAACTTTGGTGCAACAGTCTCCGGCTCCGGTCTCTTTATGTTTGACAAGGGCAATGCAGCCAGAACAGATGCAGCCTGGGAGTTTATAAAGTTCATGACCTCAGCCGAAATTCAGGCACGCTTTGCGGTTGCAACAGGTTATACACCTGTTAATACAGGCTCCGCTACAAACAGGGTATATCTGGATCATATTGCACAGTTCCCGCAGGCACGTGTCGGGCCGGAGCAGCTCGCTCAGACCAGCCCTGACATGATGGGTGTTGTAGTTGGTCCTTCCCGTAACTTCTACTTCGAAATTGAAAACCAGGGAGCCTCCATGTTAACTGACGGGAGAAGTCCAGAAGAAACCGTAACAAGTATGGCTAGAGCACTTAACCTTCTCCTTGAAGATTTTGCCGAAGCAAACAGGTAAAAATTAACAAGGTAAGCTGCTTTGCGCCTTTCTACTTCCACCAATATAGCTTCTTTTCTCCCTGACTCCAGGGAGAAAAATGCCTTTGATTTTTGTGTAGAGCTCTGCGCAAAAGCAGGTTACAAAGTGCTGGATATAAATTTGTGTGAGGCAATGAATCCCAATTCCAGAATGCGTACTGATGATTGGGAAAACTATATTAAAGACATTTCACTTCTTGGCAAACGCTGGGGAGTGGAGTTTACCCAGTCTCATCTTCCCTATTACGATGTCTTCGCCGAAAAGGACGAGGGCAAAATTAAGCTCATGGAAGAATTGGTACGCCGCTCCATTATTGCTTCGGGTGAGCTTGGGGTTAAGTGGGCTGTTACCCATCCCCTCACTTACTACGATGCAGGGCCCCATACATCAATAATACAGAAAAAGAATATTGATTATTTTTTACCTCACCTCGAAACTGCCAAAAAAGCCGGAGTGGGTTTGGCTATAGAAAATGAAGCTGAGTATCAGGGGCAGCACATGCAGAGAATGTACTGCTCCAGCGCTTATGAGCTTTGCGAGCTTGTGGATGCACTTGAAGATGCAACATCAAGTTCAGGCAATTCTCTTGTAGGAATCTGTTATGATTTTGGTCATGCCAATTTATGCGGCGGCTTTCACAGGGAGAACCTACGTCTTATTGGAAGACGCTTAAAAGCTACTCATTTACAGGATAATTTTTTTAGGTCCGATGATCATCTAATGCCCTTCTTTGGAAAGACAGACTGGAAAGACGCAATGGCATCTCTTGCAGAAATAGGATACGATGCTGAGCTCTGTTACGAGATACAGGAGTTTGGCCGCTACCTTCCCAACGAGCTAAAGCACCTCGTCGTAGAGATGTCACTGGAAATTGGGAACTACCTGATCAGTTTATACAAAGAAGCTTTAGTTTAGTTCAATTACCGTTCTATAGTACCAGTCTATTCCAAACTGCGTTTCACTGTCAGAGAGTCTTTCGTTTTCCCTGCCGACCCTCCTGCCGCTGTTAGTTTCCATGATCCCTTCAAAGACCCCTATAGCACCGGATTCAATTTGCCGCCTTTCACTTTCAAGGAAGGCTATGATCTCCGGTTCAAGGTAAACATTGCTGTTTAAGGGAGAAAGGCCAATAATGCCATCTGCAAGGGTTCCATACCATGGCTCAGTTGTAAATGTTCCGTTTATTACACTTTGCACAAGATAACTGTAGTAAGCACCCCATTGCCATAGTACCGAAGTTATAACAGCATTGGGAGCTTCCGTTCGCATGTCTGTGTTATAACCTATGCCCCAAATGCCGGCACGCTCTGCTTCTATCTGCGGGTTGGCTGTATCAACATGCTGTGCTATTACGTCGCAGCCAAGGGCAATTAATTCCCGTGCTGCGTTGGTCTCTCCCATGGGATCAAACCAGCTATGAGTTACCTTCACATAGACCCTTGCATCAGGGTTTACTCTTTCTACACCCATGGCAAATGCATTAATGCCACCTGTTACCTCGCTGTTGCTTGTTCCCCAGGCTGCCACATAGCCTATCCTGTTGCTCTCTGTTTTCATGCCGGCAATAATTCCCGAAAGGTACCTGGCCTGATAGACCCTGCCAAAATAATTTACAAAGTTAGTCTCATTTCTTTCGTATCCCGATGCATGTGCAAAAATAACATTGGGATGTTCTTCGGATAATTTTGCGCAGGCTGCCATATAGCCCCAGCTTGTTGCGATTATTATGTTTACACCTCTTGCAATAAGTTCCCTCATGGTATTTTCTACCATAAGTTGATCGGTGTAATCCACATGTGCTCTGTATAGAATTTGATCATCGTTTAAACCTATTTCTCTTTGCATCTCCATAATACCTGTATGATGAGCATAGGCATATCCGGAAGCTTCATTTATGGGATCAGAGATGTGCAATATTCCTATTCGGATATCATCTTTAGCCATTGGCATGCCGGGTTTCCATTCATCCTTGCACGAAGAAAGCGTAAATATTAAACTTATGCTTATTAATAGTATTTTAATTTTCATTTTTCCCTCCGTATATGGTTTTTAATTATGATCTTCAAAAATTAATTCAGCATCTTTGTTTACATATGAAAGATCCAAACCAAGCCCTGTTCCCTCAGGAATTTTAATCTTGCCATTTATAACATCCAGATTTGTGGCGCAATGTTTGTCAGCACCCTTATAACCCTTATACTCGTGATAACGGCCCGGGTTGTCAATTATAGAACAGTAAAGCAGCATACTGTATGACATATATCCGCCGGATACATGCGGCGAAATTGCAAGACCGGCTTTCTCAGCCATGCGTGCTACCTTTATGCACTGTATAAAACCTCCCGTATACTGCAGATCAGGTTGTAAAAGCTGAGCCGCATTGTTTTCTATTATCCAGGCAAAACGCCTTAGGCTTGTTTCCTGCTCGCCAAAGGCAATGGGAATATCCAGAGCATCTGCTATGGTTTTTAGATCCCAAAGATCGTCAAAGGGAGAGGGCTCTTCATAAAAGTATCCGTTTATGCTTTCTACAATTCTTCCAACCTCTATGCCTTTGTCTGCTCTGTAAGATCCATTACCGTCAGAGCAAATTGCCATGGAGTCGCCAAAGTGTTTTCGTGCAAGGCGGAGCAGTGCTTCGCTGCGCCCGTCCATGGAATCTGCGTTCTTGCTCATTCTTCCGCCCAGTTTTATCTTAATGGCTTTAACTCCAAGCTCGTTTACTCTTTCCTGTACTATATCAATTTCCTCTTCCGGTGTTGTGTGCCTGTTCCCGCTTGCAACATATAGGTCAAGCTCATTCCTTTTTCTCCCTCCAAAAAATTCCGTCAGTGAAACTCCTGCACTTTTCCCAAGCATATCCAAAAGAGCAGCTTCCACCCAGGATATACAGCACCACCAGGCAAGTCCCTGTATTTTATAGTTTAAATCCGAAACAAAAGCTTCTTCGAAAAAATCTTCCATTTTTTTGGCATCTTTTCCCAAAATGTAGGGAATGATCTTTTTCTGTAATAAAAGATGAAGGTAAGATGCCATACCTGAACATGGGGCAATACCTTCTTCACCGTTCTTTCCCCTTATGCGCAGGAAAAAACCCTCCTCGTTTTTTAAAAGAGCAGCGGACTCAATAATAATTGCTTTATCAATCAGTTTTACATCCAATATTTTTGCATCAATAATATCATGAAGCTCTTCTGTGCTCACTTTTTTATGGGGTTTAAAGTCCTCGTGGATTTTATACATATTAACTTTCCTTGACAGATAATGTTCCTAGAGTATATCATGAATTAATAAAATATTAAATGGTAGCAGGGGGTTATATGTCCGAGCACGTTGTACATATAGGCATTATAGAGGATTCAGTTTCCTTAATGCCCTATCTTAAAAATATTCCGGAAAATTTTACAAAGGCAGTGGAAAAGCACCTTGGTTTTGCCAGGCTTGGTAGTATAACAGTAGCAGGGGATAGTTTTAGTTTCAGGCTCCTGGAGCAGTATAAGCCCCAGTGGAAAAATAAGGACGATCTTCTGGAAGCAAAGCTCTCCTTTGTTGTTGGCTGGATAAGCCACAGAGCCTGTGACAGGCAGATGAAGCCCATCTGGAATGTCTCGGAAATGATGAGCCGCGGCTCTGATGCAGACCCTTCTGTTTCGCCTACGGAAATCAGCGTTTATCACGAAGCAACCCTGTACAATATTTTTTATTCAGGTAATCCTGTTTTCCGAAATGCAATTTTCCCGGATCAGCTTGCCTCGTGGACAGGTGCAGAGCTGGTAAACATTCCCCTTCTTTCAGAATTCATTGAGAGCTCCTTTGGCATGAATATGATAAATATACAGACATTCAAAGCCCCGCCTGAAAATACCGATCAGGATTTTATGGAAAGGGTCTGCCTTAATGCTCAAAAATTTTATGTTGATGTAAACCGCTATACAAGGGCCGCAAAAAGCCCTGTGCCGGAAAATAAAAAGAACTTTGTAAAGGACATAGACTGGTTTAACCAGGATGATGAAATAATCAAAGTAATCTGGCAGATAAGGCAAGGTTTTGATCCCGGCGCAGAAAGAGTGCAAAAGGCAATTGCCGCCACGGCATCCAGCCATTATGCGCAAGCCGTGCAGCTCTCGTTAAAATACATTACCGCCGCATCAGATTACCTTATTGATGAAGGCATGGGAATGGATCTGCTAAAAGACCGCCTTGATATAGGCAAACTCGGCCGCGGCGGCATAGGTGTATAAGAGGAGAACACAATGAATGCACATTTTTTGGAAATCGCCCTTGTAAGGCTTTCTGCAAAACTTCTGGGAATAGAATTAATAGACAATTACGCTTTTCATGGTTCTCTGCCGCGCTTTTCCCCTCTTACCCTTAAGGGAGTAAGCGAAGCAGAGGGAATTGATCATACACCGGAAAAAGCTGCCAACTTTAATTTGGGCTCTCTTTGCGGGAGGATAATTTCTAAAAACCTTGGAGCACTTTCAGAAAAGGATTACCTTTTTTTGGATGCAGAGATTGCACGCAATATTTTCCTGGATTTATCCCCGGAAAAAACTTCGATTTACACCGAAGGTGAAATTTATTCATCTGTAAAATTAATAATTGAATCTCTTGTAAAGAAAGCACAGATAAGAACCCATACTGCAAAACCCGGCGGGGAGGACATTAATAAATGGCTGTCTGATTATTATGATCTTCAAAAAGGCTTTAATTCATTTTTAAGCTCTTTTGTAGAAGAGATAATTAGGCCTGATGCAGAAATGAAGTCTAAGTACCCCGTCTTTTTTGACAAGCAGGATGCCATTATTGCACTAGCATTAAAACAGGGCTTTGACAAGGATGAGCTAAAAGCCGCAAAAGAGAGCTCTCCCAAAGCTGTTTTTGGAAAGCTGTTATTGGAAGTGCTTAATACTTATCAGTCTTCCTGAAAGCCGCCGCTTCGGGCAATACCATAAGAGGCAAGAGAACAGATCATCACATCGAGAAAAGTTCCAATAGCAATCAGGTAAAAGGCTATGGGTCTTAGTATCAAGTAGCCTGACTCAAAACCCTGCCCGTAATCAAGGCAAAGCACTGCAAGCGCAACAAAGGCACCGTTACCCGGATGCGAAGACAAAAGGAAAGACAGCAGGAAGGCATTAAAACCAATCGCAATTACACTGCTTAGGCTTATATCAAGGCTGGAATAGGAGTTTATTATTACAATAAGTGATACTGCCGCAACTGTGGCGCTTCCTGCCCTGCCAAAGAGGGAAAATAGTGTTACAGTTACCGAGTTTGCGCGGCGTCTTACACCCAGGTCCTCTTTAATTGAACGGAATATTACAGGCATGGTAAAGTTTATGTCGCCTGAAAAAAACCCTGCCAGCCCCTGGCTTATTGATCCAAAGAGTACTTTCCAGGGGTTAGTACTTGGTTTAATAAGGTACAGGAACAAAGGTAATATTATACAGCCCAAAACAATACTTAGAATGGCAAGGAAAAAGATCATATCTCCGTAAATTTCTGCTTGCATTACAGAGCTAAATTGTACAGCCCAGTAAGCACTTACAATAATAATTACAAGGCCAAGAATTTCAGAGAATGCTCTGGAAATATAGAAGAAAATTCGCGAAAGTGAATCAAAAAGAGATATAACCGGTTTTGTGTAGTTTCTGTCATAAGAAAAACCTATGCCCATGAAAAATGCAAAAACACAGGCAGGTAGTAAAAATGATCCGTCTCCGGCAATTGCATAGAACATATTGGATGGAAAAATAGATAATATATTATCGCCTGTGTTAAGGGAAATTATTTCGGTTTGATTAATATTTAAAACCGGAATTCTGCCAGGGGTAAATAATGATACGCTGATTAAACCTACAGTAATTACAAAAATTGAACAAAGAACAATTACCGGTACGGTTTTTAAGATTAGTTTCCAAAACTGTCTATCCTGCCTTAGTTCATACACTGATACCGTCAGTGAAAAAACCAAAATCGGTACCAGGACATAGCGTCCTATCTGAACAGCCAGATTGCTTAACCATGCGAGATTGGCAGTTAGCTCAATGTTAGAGGAGGGAATAATCAGACCTATTGAAATTCCTAAAACTGATCCTATCAGTAATCTAAGCCATACTTTCATTTTCGCAGTCTAGCCCAAACTTTAAGATAAATCAAGCCTGTTTGCCGCCCATGCTTACAGAGTTGTTTTGATAATGAGGTACAAAGAGACTAATTCCTGCCGCAGTGAACTCATCCTGAATATGCTGGTAAAGAAGGGAACTTACAAGAGGGAGCATATTGATCTCCTTGGTGTAGGCGTTTATTTCATAAACAGCGCAAAAATCATTAAAGCCTTTTTGGCGTACAAAGGGTTTTGGATTTTCCTCTATATGAGGGGTTTTTGATGCCGCGCTTACAAGTATGTCATAAACCTTACGCCAGGGGACATCATAACCCATTGTGACATCCAAATGAACAATTAGCCCCTCATGTTCCCCAAAAGTATTATAGTTAATTACATCGGAATTTAGTATTGTGATATTAGGCATGGTAATATTTTCATTTTTAATATTCCGTAAGCGAACCACAAAGGGATTTTTTTCTATTACGTGCCCCGAGGTATCTTTTATTCTGATCCAGTCGCCCACCTTAAATGGCCTCATATAGGTTATTACAAGACCCGCAATTAAATTTCCTATTGCAGAGCTTGAGCCTATAGAAATTATTATGCCTACAAAAACAGAGACTCCCTGGAAAATACTGGAATCCGAGCCCGGCAGGTAAGGATAAACAATTGCCACTGTAAAAGCATATAAAAGCACCCTTAGAATATTAAAACTTGGCCATGCCCAGTCAGAATAAAAACCCGGGAGTACAATATTTTCACTTGCAATCTGCCTTGCAAAAAACCTAAGCGCTTTTAATATATATTTTGTTATTAAGAGAAAGATAATTATTGTAATTAAATTTGGGATATAATCCAGGAAGCTGTAAAAAATGCTTCTGATGGGAGTTAAGAAATAACTGAAAATTGTTATTGCAAGACCTTCTGTAGCAGGATGAAAACTGAATATTATAGGGACTGTTATAAATAATTGAAGCAGTATTATAATAGTTTTAATTATTTTAAGGAAAAATAAAATAGCAGTTTCAATTTGCTTTACAGATAATATTCTGGCTCTTTTTATAGTTAAGGGTTTAATTTTACTGCCGGCCCCGCTTTTAATTTTATTGCTAAGCTTATTAAATAAAAATAATACCAGTGCAATTATTAATGCCTGAACAACAATAACAGCAAGTGTAATTCCAATACGCCAGCCCAATATAGGGAAATTTTCTGTAAAACTGTTAAGGTGAGCAATAGCTTCTATAATACTGTTTTCCATTTTTTTACCTCACGCAGCTGGCTATTGCTCCTTCGAGTGCATCAAGATGAGGGTCTATAAGGGCAATAGGAGCAGCTTCTTTTTTTAATAGGTGAAATTTTTGGTTTTCATCAGTCACCTGCCCGGTAGCAGTTTTCACTGATGCAGCTTCCCGTGCAGGATGCCCTGTTGCAAGAACAATCACATGGGAGCATTGGTTTTTATCAGCCTTTATATAATCTTTGGCAGCGGAGAATGCAACTGCCGTGTGAGGATCAATTAATTCACCGTAATTTTTCCATGCTTCTTCCATGGTTTTTATTGTAGCATCATTACTTACAGAGGAGGGAATTACCATATTCCGCATAACGGATGGTGATTCATCGTAAAATGAGCTTAACCTTGCATAGTTTGAAGGAATACCAACATCAAGAGCAGGGGAGTTTGTGTTTACCACAGGCTTTGGGGTAAATTTTTTGCCTTTAAAAAAATCTCCAAATGCATTATTGGAATTCATAGCTGCAATAAAGCCGCTGACAGGAAGGCCGAACTTCCAGGCATAAAGACCGGATATTAGATTCCCGAAATTCCCCGACGGAACACTGTATAAAAGTTCTCCGGAGAGCTTTTTCTTTATTTTTATGTATGAATAAAGATAATAAAATGACTGGGGTAAGAGCCTGCCGGGATTTATCGCATTGGCACTTGTAATATTGTAGCGTTTGGAAAAAGACCTGTCGTTTATGGTCATGTTAACGAGCTTTTGGCAGGTGTCAAGATTTCCCTTTACCTGAATTGGAATTATATTTCCTCCATTACTTATAAACGTATCAGGATTTAATCCCTTTATGGGTCCTGCCGGAAAAAGCAGTACGGAAATTAATCCCTTGCGCCCATAAAATGCTCTTTCCATATTAATCCCGCCGTCTCCCCTTACAGCAGAAAGGATCATTGCATTAGGGCTTTCTTTAAGCAGCTCTTCAAATGCTGCTGCCAAAAAGGCAATGCCAAAATCCTTAAAAGTTCCGGTTGGCCCATTATAAAGGTTAAGAAGAGAAATATTATCATCAAGTATTTTTAGTTCCGGCTCAAAATTAAATGCGCTTTCAGCCACACGGGATGCGGAAATTGGATTAAAACCGGACTCCAAAAGAGACGGGCTTACTGCCGCAACCAGGTCCTGATAGTTAATTCCATCATCCATGTAAAGAAAAAATTGGCGCAGGTCTGCCATCTGTGAAGGCACATAGAGTCCGCCGTCTTCGGGAAGGCAATCAAGAATTGCGTCTTTAAAAGAAACCTGAGGTAATTCTGAAACTGTAGATCTAAACTGCATATGTATTTATACAATTTTATTCAATTTAGTTCAAACCCAAAATTCTACGTTTGAACAAAACGCATGTTTGCATAAAAAGTCTCTTTAATAAAAACCCTTTTCATTATACGTTAATAGGATGAATATAATTAATTTTAAAAGATTTCCTGTTCTACTGCCTGTAATTCTTTTTTTCTTTGCAGTTCATCCCCTTTACCCGCAGTTATGGAGACCTTTTACTTCATTAAATATAATTAAGACAGAGCATTTTGACATTATCTTCCCTGCAGAATCAGAACATACTGCCAGGGCTTTAGCTCAATTTGCAGATCAAGTTTATGTAGAAATGAGTACCATGCTGGGAATAAGTCTGCCCGGAAGACTTCCTGTTACTATTACCCCTCATACAGAGCTTTTTAACGGTTATTACAGAATATTACCTTCTTCTCATATAGTCCTTTTTGATACACCCATGGATATAGGATGGACTTCATTTAATGATAATTTACGAAATCTTTTTATACACGAATTGGCTCATGCAATTTCATTAAATACAAGGAACCCTTTTAATACTTTTCTTCACAGGATTTTCGGTAACTGGGTCAGTCCTGCATTAATTAACGCTCCTCCCTTTATGGTAGAAGGAGTCACAATTGCTTTTGAAAGTATGGAAGGCTTTGGCAGAGCAAATGATCCCAGAATAAGACAGTACCTGCGTCAGGCAATTCATGAGGATAGATTTCTTTCACCGCTTCAGGCTTCAGCTCTTTATGATGTAACTCTTCGTGAATCTTATTATGATTATGGCGGACTTTTTTCACATTGGCTTATAGAGAATTATGGGATGGAAAAGTATTCTGAACTGTGGCAGGGTATTGGCGGGTATGCAGCTTTTTCCTTTTCTGTCTATAGGTCCGGCTTTTATAGAATTTTTTCTGATGTGTATGGATTAAGTTTTGTTGATCAGTGGCATGCATTCAGGGATTCTCTTGCTCTTTCTGATTTAGAAAGAAATCCCAATGAAGTTATTTCTACAAGAAGAAAATTTTACTCTGCATTAAGGGTAAATAACGGTTCTTTATACTTTTTAAATTTAACTGACAATAATATTTCAATATATAATACCAATAGCCAATCAATGCGCCGAATTAATATATCTCATTCTTATGATATTGATATTGCACCTGATGCCTCAACCTTACTTTTATCTGCCTATGATTTTTCCGGAGACAGGGCTTTGGCTCTTGTGTATGAGTATAATGCACGGAATGGAAGGAAAACAGGAAGAATACTTAACGGCATATATAATGCAAGGTATTTTAGAGATGGTGTAATAGGTATTGCTTCTGATTTGCATAACAATTCCATTGTATTCGATGATTTTAACGGAAACAGGGAGATTCTTTTACGCGGAAACAGCAGGCTTATGTTTTCGTCTCCGGAGATCCTGGATGAAAACAGGATAGTATTTATTGCCTCTAATGCAGGAGTAAGGGAATTATGGCTTTACGATTATTCATTAAATGAAACATACCTCATAGATTTTTTAGGTACAGACTATCACAATGCTTTTATTAGAGACCTTTCAGTAGCAGATGGAAAGATTTTTTTCATTCACAATAGTAATGATAGAATGTATAAGCTGGGCTTTTTGGATATAGAAAGAAGAGAAGCCATATTTAATAACAGGGATTTTTCAGGGGGAGTATTTAATCCGGTTTTTACAAATGATTCCTTATACTATATAGCTTCATTTACAGGAGAAGACAGAATTTTGGAATTCCCTGAACAACTTGATTTTTTATCAGGCCGGAGATATGAAGTTGTTTTAAACAGAATTTTTATTGAGGATTATGAGCTAAGGGAAAATATTTATAACGGTATTGCTAATAATTATTACTCATTTCCCTACATGAACCCCTTTCAGTTTTGGCTTCCTCTGCCTTTACTAAGATCATTTGGCGGTAATTTGGTTCAAGGTGCAGGGATACTCTCTTTAATTTCAGACCCGGCAGAAAGAAATATGATTGTAATAGAAGCTTATGGAGACCTTAACTACCAAATGGCATTAATTAATCAGTTATCATGGCAGAATAATTCTATGGGTTTCCCGCTTACACTCTCTTTTTCCGATAGAATAATAGAAGGAAATAATATTTATCGCTCTACAAATATCGATCTTAATACCTCATATAACAGGGTAAGAAGAGGCAGACAATACAATTTTTCACTTGGTGGCGGATATACACGTAACGCAGCAGAAGGAAACAATGAATCTGCTTATCTTTGGGACGAAGGCGAAAGTTTTATTTATGGCAATGTTTCTTTTGGTTTTTCTTTTTCTTATCTTTCTTTTTATTTAAGCGGTATTAGCTATTTAAATGAATTCCTTCCAAGATTTGATGCAGCTCTGGATTTGGACTTTAATCCACGCTTTCCCCTAACTTTAAGTTTTTTCGGTGCTTATGATGAAAGAGGTATGAATCTACATGGGGTTTCCAATAGTTACAGTCAAACTTTAATTCCCTCTTATGCGCTTTTTGAATATAAAAGTCCTTTAGATTTAAATTTGGACTGGATAGCAGGAGCAGAATTAGGAATAAATATTTTTACCCTGGAAATACAGTCAAATCTTTCTCATATATACTTTAACCGGATTGGGGGAAATTTGTCTTTAAGAAATCAAATCTATGACAGTCAGGATAATTACGGCGCTGAAGGAATGGAGCTGGATAATTATAGATTAATTCAATCACTTATGCTAAGACTGGGCATGGAAATTTCTTTTTTACCAATAATAAAAATTCCTTTAAGAGCAGAGCCCTATGTATATGGAGTATGGAAATTCAGTAATACCATTAATAAGAGCAGCTCTATATTCTTACTGGGTCTTGGACTCAATATTACTTTTTAACATTTTTCAGTACATTAATTGCTTCACTGTAGCCTTCAAAGCCTTTGCCGCTTATTGTTGCACAGCATACTTCTCTTACATAAGAAATTTGCCTGTAAGCTTCTCGTTTACTTAAATCAGAAAGGTGTACCTCAACTGCAGGAATGCCAACTGCCTTTATTGCATCTGCAATTGCAATACTTGTATGTGTATAAGCTGCAGGATTAATAATTATTCCGTCATAGATACAATAGGCATTTTGCACTTCATCTATAATGGCAGCTTCAGAATTAGACTGAAAACAATGAACGTCAATTTCGGCTTCTTCTGCTGCTTTATCAATAAAAATCAAAAGTTCCTTATAAGTTTTTGATCCATAAATTTCCGGCTCACGCAACCCCAAAAGGTTAATGTTTGGTCCATTTATAACAAGTACTTTTTTCATCTTTACTTCCATTTTTCATCGAATGATTTTTTTATTTTAATGGCAGTTTCTTTTATCTCTGTAACTTTTGTTGTATAGTCACTCCACTCAGAATAGAGGGGCAGGCGGATTTTTGCAAGGGCATTGAGCCCTTCTTTTAAAGACAGAGGTCTTCCTTCTAAAGAAAGCTCAGAAATGTCTCTGTCTATATAAAAAATAATGCCGTTCTGCCTTAAAATGTTTTTATTTACTTCTTGCGTTACAACACCGCCGCCGCTGGCGATTACCAAGGAACTTTCCTTACAGATTACAGTTAATGCCTCTGTTTCAAGCCTTCGAAAATATTCTTCACCTTCATTGGTAATTATATCTTTTACTTCCCTGCTTTCCTTATTTGCGATATATTCGTCTATATCAATAAATTTTCTATTCATTAATTCAGCGAGTGTTCTGCCTATGCTTGTTTTCCCGCAGCCGGGCATTCCTATTAGTATAATATTCTGTGTAATCGATGATATTTTCGCACATATACCTTCAATTAATCCATCATTAATAATACTATCCGTAAAAATTTCTGAGGATCTTTTTGCCTGGGCAACAAGCATAGAAAGTCCATTAAAGCCGGGAATTCCTTCAGCTTCTGCCATTAATAAAAGTTCAGTTTTTGCAGGGTTATATATTAAATCAATAATGGCCTTGCAATTATTGAACACTCTTAATGATTCAACTGGAGATTCACCGGTTTTAGGAAACATACCAAGAGGTGTAGTGTTAATAATAAGAGCGGCGTCGCTATGTTCGTAAACATTATCGTAAAAAACCGGCCCTTTCCTGGAAACAATAATTATTTTTTCATACCCCATTTGCGAAAGCACTGTTCTAACTGCAAGGGAAGATCCTCCATCTCCAAAAATAAGCGCCTTCCCTCCGGATAAATTAATGTTCAATTTTTTTTCTATTTTATTTAACAAATAGGAAAACCCATAACAGTCAGTATTATCTCCATAAAGGAAAATCCCATGTGGTTCTTCCTCATCTGATTTTTTTACTATGGTATTTACGCTTCCTGTTGCAAGAGCAGCATCAGAAAAACTTTTGCAAAAAGGAATTACAGTTTTTTTATAGGGTATTGTAACATTTAATCCCTTAAAATCACCTTTAGTTAAAAATTCATCAAGTTCATCTTCTTTTTTTTCAAAAATAGAGTAATCATATAAATATGTTTCTTTTGCAAGTTCTGCATGAATTATTGGAGAATAACTATGCGAAAGGCTTTTCCCCAAAAGACCAAACTTTTCTTTTATGCCGGAATTAGCCATTAATTATTTTTTCCTGTGCCAGGCGGCTTAGATCAAAAATAAGTGTGTATATTTCTTTAATATAGCTTTCTTTGCCCTTCTTTACAAAAGCACAAAGTTCTGTCAACTTCTCTTCTTCACGTTTTGGATCGTAAATAGCTATATTATTTTCTTTTTTGTAAATACCAATTTCTACAGAAAGATCCATGCGCTTTTCAATTAATTCAACCAGGGATCTATCAATCTCGTCTATTTTTTGACGGAAGTCCTGCATATTCATATTATACTCCTAGTAATGCGTCATATAACGCTATTGCGGTGGCAGCCTCGACACAGGGAACAGCGCGGGGCACTATGCATGGGTCATGCCTGCCTGTGATGCTCAGTTTTACTTCAGTCAGCGTAGATAAGCTAACGCTGTCCTGTTCCCCGGCTATGGAAGGCGTCGGTTTAAAAGCAGCACGGAAAAGCAGCGGCATGCCAGAGCTTATGCCGCCGAGTATGCCGCCGTGATTGTTGGTCCTTGTTTTCACTTTGCCGTCTTTAATAAAAAATGAGTCGTTATTCTGTGAGCCCTTCAAAGCAGAGCCGGCAAAACCATTGCCGAATTCTAAACCCTTAACAGCAGGTATTGCAAAGATAATTTGCGCAAGAGTGTTTTCAATGCCTTCAAACATAGGTTCTCCTATGCCTGCGGGAAGCCCTATTGCTGCACATTCAATTATGCCCCCCAGGGAGTCTCCTTCTGTTTTTGCCTCTTCTATAGCCTTAAGCATTTTCTCTCCCGCTGTTTTGTCCAATACAGGAAAGTCCGTTTTCTCTAGTAGAGCGAAGTCACCTTTGTTCACATTTACAGGATCAAAGTCAGTATCTTTTACTTCTCCTATTTGTGCAATATGAGCTGCAATGAATATATTTTTTTGCTTTAATAACTGTAAGAAAATTCCACCTGCTATACAAAGAGGAGCAGTCATGCGGCCCGAGAATGCACCACCTCCTCTTATATCATGTGATGCACCATATTTTGCAAAAGCCGCATAGTCTGAGTGTGAAGGCCGCGGAACATCTGCGTATTTTTCATAATCGGATGACCTTGCGTCTGTATTGCGTATAATGGCTGTCAATGGTGCACCGCATGTTAAGATTTTCGAGCTTAAGTTTTTATTTTCTTTAAAGCCTGAAATAATCTCTACCTCATCTTTCTCTGTCCGCGTTGTGCTGTAAGCATCCCGGCCGGGAGCCCGGCGTTGTAAAAATTTTTTTAGTTCGTCTAAGTCAATTTCTAAACCTGAAGGGATCCCGTCTATACTTACCCCTATTGCGGGCGAATGTGACTGTCCAAAAATTGTAACTTTTATTCTCTTTCCGTAACTAAACGACATTTTTTCCTCTTTTAGTTAATTTCTGTTAATTAATTTCCGTATAAAGCCCGCCAAGGTTCTTAAAGTCATCAAAAAATAGCGGATAGGACTTATCCACAGCCTCAGCATTTTTAATTGTTATAGCTTCACTACAGGCAGATGAAGCAATTGCCAGCATCATTGCAATGCGATGATCCCCAAAAGATTCACTCATTCCGCCTCTTAACTTTTCTTTGCCCTGTATCACAAGGCCGTCTTCACTTTCCCTTATATCCGCTCCAATTGCAGAAAGTGCCTTTGTTACAGAGGCAAGTCTGTTACTTTCCTTTGTTCTTAATCTTTCAGCTTTACCTATAATTGTTTTTCCCTCTGCCAATGATGCTATGGCAGCTATGACAGGAACAAGATCCGGTATATTTTCAACTTCTATATTAATACTTTTTAACTTTGATGGATATACTGTAACTCCATCACTATTGGCTGTAATTTTCACTCCAAAACGCTTTAGAATATTTATTATTTCTTTATCTCCCTGAGATGAACTTAAGTCAAGACCTGTGCAGCTAATGGCTTTTCCACTTATTGCCCCTGCGCATAACCAAAAAGCAGCATTAGACCAGTCTCCCCCTGCAAAAATTTTACCCGGACTTTTGTATATTTGTCCGCCTCTCATTCGAAAAAATTGTTTTTGTTCTTCCATAATACTTATACCGAACTTATTTATCACTTCCATAGTCATGTCAACATAGGGGCGCGATTCCAGGTTTCCTGTCACTTCCAATGTACTTTCACTCTCAAGCAGGGGCAGAGCAAAAAGAAGTCCACTTATAAATTGTGAGGAAATATTTCCCGGAATTGTATAGCTCCCGCTTTGTAGTTTGCCGTTTAAGAGTAGTGAGCTGCCGTCCAAAGAAAGCAGTGGATCTTTTTTATTGGATTTTAAAGGAAAAGTTATACTGCATCCATGCTTTTCCATTTCTTCGCTAAGTGCCCCCAAAGGTCTTTGTGGCAGCCTGCCTTTCATTACAAAAGTTGTACTTAATCCCAGAGCCCCGCACACAGGAAGAAGAAAACGCAGGGTAGAGCCGCTTTCTCCGCATTCAAATAAAAGTTTTTCTTTTCCTTTTATCCCACACCTTTCACCTAATGTAATAGGCTTAATATGAAAAACTCCGTCTGTGTAGGAAATACTCTCTGTAATATTTTCAAGACAGCGCAGCGTTGCATCTATGTCCTCCCCATACTCCCGGCAAGTTATATATGTTTCGCCGTCAGAAAGAGCTGCAGAAATTAGTAAACGGTGTGCTTCTGACTTTGATGCAATCGCTTTTATACTGCCGCCCTGTACAGGTTTTTCTATTTTTATATCCATGTTTTCTCTATATTTCCTTAAGACCTAATTTTATGATCCCTTCTATCTCGTCAACCTTTGTGTTTTGCAAAAAGCACTCTCCAACTCTCCTGGGAAAGATCATTGTAATGGACTTCCCGCTTCGCTTTTTATCACCCAGGCAGGCGTCAGCCAGGGAAGCAGCATCAAAAGATGTTGTTATAGGTAAATTGTAAAGCTCAAGCATCTTAACAAGCTCGTTAACTGTCTCTTCGCTGCAATGCCCCATTTTAAAAGCGGCCCTGGTCACTATGGCCATGCCGGCCGCAACCGCACTGCCGTGGCTGGTTTTAAAAGAACTTAACAGCTCTATGGCATGTCCTACAGTATGACCAAAGTTTAAAAGTTTTCTTCTCCCCTGTTCAAATTCATCTTCAACAACAATATCTCTTTTTATTTCTACATTACGCGCAATCGCTTTTTCAAGATTATTCTGAATTGGCTCTTTGTAAGATAAAAACAGCTCCCCATCCGCTATCATCCCATGTTTGATCATCTCTGCACAGCCGTCGGCAAATACTGCCGGTTCCAGCGTAGAAAGTAGCACTGTATCGCATAACACAAGTGAAGGCTGGTAAAATGCTCCCGCAAGGTTCTTGCCGGCAGCAAGGTTGATTGCGGTTTTGCCGCCAACAGAAGAGTCCACTGCCGCCAAAAGAGTAGTGGGAAGCTGCACAAAGGAAATACCCCTCATGTAGGTAGCTGCGGCAAAACCTGATAAATCCCCTGTAACACCGCCTCCAAAGGCAATTATTAAATCGCTTCTTGAAAATTTATTCTCTGCAAGAAAGTTAAGCAGCTTAAAATAATGTTCTTCGTTTTTCGAAGCTTCCCCATTGGGAAAAACATACTTAAATACATTAAACTTTTCTTTTGCAAGTGAAGAACAAAGTTTTTCGCTGTAAAGACGGTCAACATTGTCGTCCATAACTATGGCGGTATTTCTTTCATTATTAATATTTAGTTTACTGCGTATTATACTGCCAAAATTTTCCAGAAAATCTTTGTCTATTATTATATCGTAAGTTTTAGACGCTTTTACATTAATTGTTGTCATATTTTAATGATCCAAATCGTGCTTTATTAGACTGCCTTCTTCCAAAAGCTCTCTTAGTTTACCATGGTCTTCTTTGGAAAGAGCTTCCCTGTATTGATTTAGGGATTCAATAAAACCATCAAGCTCTTTAATTAGATTATCGTTATTGTCCATGCAGAGTTCCGCCCACATGTCAGGGTTTAGGCGCGCAACACGGGTCAGGTCTTTATAAGATCCGGCGGAAAAACCCTTATGTCCCCTTGCTGTAGGACTCTTTACGTATGCATTGGAAACAATATGCGCCATCTGTGAACTAAAGGCAATCATTTCATCATGCTTTTGCGAAGTTGTAATGGTTAAGTTTCCAAAGCCCGCTGATTTTAATACTTCTTCTATTCTGCCAAAGAGTGTAGGGTTATCATAAACAGGCGGAATCAGTATCATTGCCGCTCCTTTAAAAAGATTGGCACGGCTGTTCTTAAAACCTGCATTGTGACTCCCTGCCATGGGATGACCGCCTATAAATGTAAAACCGTATTTTTCTGCAAGCTTAAAACATTTTTCGCATATTTTGCGTTTAACACCGCAGCAGTCTATCACAATAGTGTTTTTGGAAATATGCGGCGCAGTTTTTTCCATGTAAGCCAAAGCATCACCCGGGTTAATGGCTATGAAAAGGGCTTCGCATTCTTCAAGGCTTTGATCGTTAAGCACTCCGGCAACAGCGCCGGAAAGCTGTGCAAAGCCCAGTATAGCTTCATCCCTGTCATAGCCGTATATTTTGTGTCCATCTTCGCAGTAAGCTTTTGCCAGAGATCCGCCAATTAAACCAAGCCCTACAATGCCCACTATCATGGTGAAATCACCTCTCTTATTTTTTTCACCTGATCAGCAAGTTCTGTAAACTGCTCAGGAGTCAGCGACTGCCCTCCGTCACAGAGGGCGTTAGGCGGATCGTTATGCACTTCTATCATCAAAGCATGAACTCCTGCCGCTGTTGCCGCCATGGCCATGGGCTTTACAAGACGGGCAATGCCGCATGCATGGCTCGGGTCTACGACTATGGGAAGATGGGTGAGCTCTTTTAGCATGGGAACGGCAGATAAATCCAGTGTATTGCGCGTATAGGTTTCAAAAGTTCTTATACCCCGCTCGCAGAGTATAACATTATGATTCCCGCCTGCCATAATATATTCAGCGCTCATTAAAAGTTCCTGCAATGTATTGGCAAGACCTCTTTTTAGCATAATGGGCTTGTTACTTAACCCTAAAGCTTTTAAAAGTTCAAAGTTCTGCATGTTACGCGCACCAACCTGTATAATATCAACATGTTCAAAGAGTGGAAGGTGGCTCTCATTCATGATTTCGCTGATTATGGGAATACCCGTTTTTTTCTTTACCTCTACAAGCAGCTCTATGCCGTCAGCATGCAGCCCCTGAAAATCATAAGGCGAGGTACGCGGCTTAAACGCGCCGCCGCGGAGTATAGTTGCGCCTGACGCGTGCACGCTTTCTGCAATGGAAAGAATCTGATCGGCACTTTCTACAGAACATGGCCCCGCTATTATATGAAAATTAGAGCCCCCGATTTTTAAGCCGCCGGCTTCGATTATGCTGTCATCAGGATGAAACTTGCGGTTTGAGCTTTTAAAAGGCTCAGAAATACGCTTAACAGACTCTACCATTTCAAGGCTTGCAAGCAGGTCAGAATCAACTTTACTCGTATCCCCAATCAAACCTATTATGGTGTGGAACTCCCCCTCGGAAATATGAACCTTAAGCCCGCGGCTCTTAAGCCAACTGGTCAAATTCTCTATCTGCTCTTTAGTCGCATCCGGTTTTAAAACAGCTATCATCATTTCCCCCAGAGTTTAGATTAAAGCATATTTTCACAGTGCGGTCAATTCATGGCATATTGACATGGTCAAAATAAATAATTAACATTAGTTCGATTAACAATGGCGTTTATCGGAGCAGGCAGAAGTCTGCACTCCGGTAAACGCCTTTTTTTTGCGTTTAAAAAGTTGATGTTTAAAAGGATGATTATGATGGAAACAAGTGATTCAAACAACGAGGGTAAAGACGCAGGCATATTCTCAGGCTGTGCTTCCTGTAAAAAGCACTGCTGCCTTCTCCAGCGCGAAGAGAGCAATATGTGCCTGTACATTTCCGGAAAGGAAAGTGAACAGATTACAGCCCTCACAGGCTCAAGCCGTCACATTGAAAGCATGAAAGACGGCAGGATTTTTATCAAGTGGAATGATGAAGGCTACTGCCCCTTTGTTAACAGTAAGGGCTGCACCCTTGGCGAAAAGCGCCCTCTGCCTTGCAAGTTCTACCCCTACGGAATTATGCTAAAGGATGATATTTATTATTTAATCAGATGGACTAACATTTGCGAATCTTTTACAGACAGCAATGACCAAGAGGAGTACAACAGCCTCTATAGCTTGATATACCCCGGACTTGAAAAAAGATCCTTTCCATACAATGCAAAAGACGAAGGCTTATTTATTATTGTGCAGGAAGTTCCCAAAGTTTTTTTGAGGGGATAGAAGTCTTTCAATTTTTATCTTAATGGGGTATAATAATAGAAGAGGGATTATATGTCAGAAGCTGAAATCTTAATTAACAAAGCAAAGGCTTTGCCGCCTGTTTTGTTCAAAGAAGCAGTAAATTATATTGATTACTTATCTCAAAAAGCACAGTCCTCTTATTTTTCCGAAAAACTACTCGAAGCTGAACAGGAAGCATCAAAGCCTAATTCTTTATGGCTTGAAGAAAAAGATTTTTGGGACGAAGACGATTGAAGTATAAAATATTATTTTCTCCTCTTGCAAAGGAAGATAAAAATGAGATAAAAACTTATTTATCAAAATTTTATCCAGGAACACCTGGAAAGTTTACTGAGCTATTAAAAAAGCAAATTGATTTTTTAAAAGAAAATCCCTACATGTACCCTGAGTTCTCTGAAAATAAAGATTATCGTCGTATGCTTGTAGGTAATTATATTGTATTCTATAGAGTTGATGACAAAAAAAGACAAGTAAGTATTTTTCGTATTTTACGAGCTTCTTGGGATTTGCCAAATTATATTTAATATTGACAGAAGTATTGCTCTTACTGCCTAATAAACTCTGCTGTTCCCCAGTCATATTGCACACTAAGTACATTTCTGTTAACAGTAAAGGGGATTTCAGCTACTACACCGTATGTCCAGTTTTGATCAAATGCATGAATGGAAATTATTCCTGCCCTGAACGCATCTGTAAGAATGTATGAAAAACTAACATAGCGCCATTCAGCAAATTCCGGTTCATTTTGATACCTAAATAAAGTGCCGTGTCCATCGCTTGGAAGATTTCCAAAAAGGCTGCTATTACCCGGGTAAAACCTGAAAATTTCTTCCTCACTTTTCCAGCTTCCTATAAGGGGATTCCCCGCATCCTGTAATGTAAAAGAGCTTCTTCTATATATACCGGGTACAGCAATGCTTGATCCGAATTGGTTAGGACGCTTGTTTTCAAAAAATAATGCATTAGGAGTAATTTCTATATTGAATTCACTGTCCATACGATCAAAAATACCAAAATCAAACACTATACTTTGAACCTGGTTTGGCGTAGCAGGATTTATTGTATAAGAACCATCAATTATAAAACTGCCATTGCGAAATTGAATAAAGATTCCGCCTTCGCTAAAATAAATAACATCCTGCCCATTTTCCCACATACCATGTATGGTGTTTGACGCAGGTTGAACTCTAGGTGATTGAATAGGTGCAGACGATGCACAGGCAGAAAAATGGATGATGAAGATTATTGCGGTTATTGAGAGTTTGAATGGGATGCTTTTTTGTATATTTTTCTTAATATTCATAATGCACAACTTCCTTTTTAATTCTTGTTTGTTTTCCATGCTTCAAATGCACTATTGATAGCATTTATCCATACAGTGTTTTCTTGAAAAATTCTTTGTCTAATTGAGTTCATATTGTCAAGAGTAATAGTTTTCGGATTAAAATCTTCATTATCAGGATCAGAAGAACAAAAAAGTATTGGAACAGTTTCTTTTTCTTTAACTTTTTTTTCATATATTCCAATGAAGAAATTATTTTCAATAGTGCATAAATGCAATCTCTCAAATGGAATTACAATTATTTTTTCTCCATGCCATTCTAACCTATGTCTGTAAAGAATCATGTTCCCTTCTATCTCTTTTATTAAACGTTTTTCAAAAACTTTTCCCTCTTTTAAGATCTCATTACTTAAATGCTGCTCTTGCGTCTGAGTCGGGATATTCTGAACCTGTGCAAAAGAACCAGCGCTCACCTTAGCTCCGCAATTTCCACAAAATGCTGCGCCATCCTCAAGCTCTGTTCCACATTCTACGCATTCTGTAGATACAGATGCGTTTGTATTCTGCTCATTAACTTGTTCTATAGAAACAGCTGTGCCACATTTACCGCAAAACTTTGTTCCTTCATTAAGTTTATTCCCACATTGTTCACAAAAAGCCATTTTCCCCCCTTATCTTATATACCAAAAAAATTATCCCATACACTTACCTGCCAGCTTTTACCGCAGTTTTGGCATATTGCCATCCTTATGTTTTTTATTTGAGTTTGATTTACACCTTCTGATTTTTTCCAAACTAAATTAGAAAGGCCTAAAGTACCCAAACCTACAATTCCTCGGGCTAAGTTATTAACATTACCCCCAAGTCCAACACCTTTTCTCTTTGTCGTTTCCCCTCTATGCAATATTTGAATGCTGACATTGCCGCTGCCGCATTTTTTGCATTTCATTCCGCCGTCATCTTCCGGTACAACCTGCACTTTTACTGGTGCTTGCTCGATAACCACAGGTCTTGGTGCAAGGGGAGCAGATTTAACAACAGGAACAGGCTGCTCTACAGGTGCTCTTTGAACAGGTTTGATAATGTTTTGTTTTACTTCGACCGGTGCTTTTTGAACAGGGGAAGATGAACTTGATTGTACTGAAGTTGGTATTGCCACAGATTTTTGTTTTAATGCTTTTCCGCAGCCAGTACAAAATTTGACTCCATCATTTAATTGTTTTCCACAACTTGTACAAAATGCCATAATTTTTTCTCTCCTAATTTACTAAACTTTTTTCCCGCAGTTACCACAAAAATTCGCGGTAGCATTCAGTTCTTTGCCACAGTTAGAACAATATTTATAAGAAATATCATCATATTCTATTTGTTCATGTTGAAATGTATTAACACAAACACTATTGATCGCATCACACCATGATTCCATTACTGCTCTATATCTTACAGATTTATTCATAAAGGATGGAGTTGTAAATGTATACTTTTTTTTACTGTAGAGTTTATCGTCAAGCCTTATCACAAGATGCTTTTTGCTTAAATCCAATTTTGCTGATGTGATTGCATTAATGGGGATATTAATAATAGTACTTCCTGTCCATTCTAACCTGTCCTTGTAAAGAAGCAGTTTCCCTTTTTCTGCCACATTGTTAAAAAACCCAATATAGGAAATAAACATGTCCTGTTTTAATGCCTGCTCACTCATCAAAGTACCCTTTACTCTTATCCTACACTTCTGTCTGGCAATATGGACAAATCGCCCAATCTGGGTCAAGTTTTTTTCCGCAGGCAGCACATGAGGGAGGTGCGATTGCTACTCTGGTCTTGCAGTAGGGACACGCTGCCCACTCAGGATCAAGTTCTTTCTCACAGGTAGCACATGAGAGAGGCTCAGTTGCTATTTCTGTCTTACAGAAAGGGCAAACAAGCCAATCTTTTTGGATTTTTTTGTTGCAGTTGGTGCAAAGTTTAATGTTATCTGGCTTTTCTGTAGGATCTGGAATGTCAGAATTACTTGTTGCTTCTGTAATATTGGTTGGAATATCGGTAGCATTTGGCTGGTATGTTTCCTTTTGCTCTGCTTGATTAACTTTAGCTTGAAGTTTGTTTAATAGATCTTTTTTATGTTCCGATAATTCAAGAGTATAATTATATTCACTAGCGCGTTGCGCACTTTTTTCAAAATCTACATTAGCTTGTGTAATATCCCCTTTCAGTAAATATGCTATGCCACGTTCACAATGAACTTCATAATGGTAATTATAATTATTGTCAAAAGAAAGAAAATGAATTGCTTCGTTATAATCTGAAATCGCATTGTCATAATCGTGTTTCATTAAATATGCCTTACCACGACCACAATAAACTTCAAATCTATCATAATCATTAATACCAGCTGGGAGACGTTGTATTTCTATATTAAAATCAGAAACCGCATTGTCATAATCACCTTTTTCTAAATATCTCAAACCACGTGCAAGAAAAACTGAAGGCCAATTTGAGTCATACTGTATTACATTTGTAAAGTTTGTAATAGCAATATCATGATTTTCCTGACACCCTCCATCCCTGAATTCTTTTATATAATATTTTTTTCTTAAAATATTTGCTATATTAGATTGGTCTTGGATGCCAAGCTTTTCCGCTAATTCATTAGTTAAATTATATTCAGCAGAGTCATCATGCAAAGATTTTTCAAGTTCTGCGCGAGCTTTTATATAATCTCCCATTAAAAAATATGCAAGACCCATACGTGCATAAACCCCACCTTTCACGCTAAAAGGATTTTTTAATGCATTTTTGTACTCTGCTAAACCTTTTTTAAATTCTCCCTTCTTGATGTATGCTTCTCCAAGTCCAATATAGCAATATGCTGTAAAGGGACCTTTATATTTATTTAAAGAAAAACCAAGATCTAATTGTAATGCTATTGAAAAATCATTAATGGCTAAATCATATTTTCCTTTTTCTATATATACATAACCACGTTGAGCATATAAACTATCTTGATTATGTTTGTTACGTGAAAGCTTCATTTTTTCATTTATTTCATTGGTTAATTCAATTATTTTAGCATCGAGATCTAGTTTGTTAGCTGTTGTTAGATACCCGTTAGAAGGCACGCCGCAGCCACCACAAAAGTTTTCTCCAATTTCAAGCTGTGTTCCACATTCTTTACAAAATATCATTTGTTTATTCTCTGTAGTATATTTATGACAATAATTGATATCCGCAGATCTCCCACTACCTTCAATAATTGCGAGAAAACATAACTAATCCGTATTAAATACGAAAAAGCGGTATTATATGTCAGTAAATAGTAACAAATGCGGGGGGGGGGGGGGGGGGGGGGGGGGTTTTATCAAAAATTTTGTACAACACAGAAAAAAAAAAAAAAAAAAAAAAAAAAAAAAAAAGACACAACAGAAAA